>Ga0256832_1000226_pt1 | contig 35545 bp, 26 predicted proteins | sample 134614metaG_FD_190534 | JGI IMG/M metagenome (GOLD analysis project Ga0256832, IMG submission 190534) | Hydrothermal vent microbial communities from Lau Basin, Pacific Ocean - 134-614 | ecosystem: Environmental > Aquatic > Marine > Hydrothermal vents | place: Pacific Ocean: Lau Basin | collected...
GCTGCTTATTTTACATGTCTGAGAATAACGACTGTTTACAGCCCCGGCGTCTGGGGTGTAATATTGTAATATGTTGTAAATAAATGATTTATCGATAAAAAAGCATAAGTGGCATAACCATTGCTTGAGCATACTGAAAACGGAATCACCCATGGAACAACACATTCTCATTATTGACGACAACACCAAGGAACTGCGCCGTCTGAGGGAAATTCTCTCCCGGGAGGGCTATAACATCATGACGGCTACGGATTGGAACACGGCCGAACGTATATGTGACACGCTTTCCATTACTTTTGTTCTGGCCAATACACGGCAAATAAAGCTGAAAAAAATAAAATAATCCTACTCAAGTTTTACCAAAAGGAGGTCTTATGTTCAGATCAACCATAAAGCGGATAATCGTCCCGTTTTTAATTTCAATTCTATTGCTCGGTTGCGGTGCGGTGATGAAGCAGGTGGGCAATCTGGCCGGTAGCCTGTTGACAGGCACCACCAACGATTTGAATGAGGCGGCGGTATCCGTCTATTTTATGCGCAACGTCTATCCAAAGGCTACAAACGATGTTGCCGCGGAGTATTTTGAGGAAAGCTGGCAGGATGGCGGCAATATGGTCTATGTAAGCCTGCTTAACCGCGATGGCGTGGGCATGCTTAAGGTGGACGGCCAAGTAATCATCGACGGTGAAGTGGTGCCGCACGTGAAAAACGGATTTTACGGTAAGTGGCTGGACCCCAATGATGTATCGCCCAAAAAGGTGGTTATAAAAACCAGTACCGGACAGGAAGTATCTTTTACGGTTGCCCCGCCTCCGCCGATTAAGATAAAAAGCATAAACGGTATGCGGGAAAACGCCGTCATCGACATTACCCAACCCCTTGACCTTGAACTTAAAGCCGAAAATCAACGCCCCGGCGAAGAAATCAGCATCGCCCTGCTCGGCGATATAATGGGTCTTCATACCTTTTTGGAATACGGTACGTTTAAATACGGAGACAGGCTGCATCTGCCCGCGGCCATGTGGAAAAATGCCCTTACACCCTACGTGCCCACCTCCGGTGCAAACTGGTTGAGGGTGGAACGTTTTAATGTTACGCCAACGAATGTTAAAGGCGTCGGCGCCACGCAAATCATCGGCCAGGCGCTGGATTGCGTGCCGGTATCCGTACAGGGTGAACTGGAGGAAACCTGGGTCGGCACCGTGGACGGCCAAACGATAAATATCAGCGAGACGCTGGAAAAAGATGACGGCTTTATGCAGGTGAAGTTTAATAAGCCCAACGCCTATTACGGCCGGCCCATGAGCAGCGGCAAAAAATTCGCCGTGGCTTCCTTTACCGTGCGGGCTACCAAATTGCAGCAACAAAGAACGTCAAGCAGTTCATCTACAATCGGAAATGTAACCACCACCACCACCACAACAACAACCCGCACCTTTCCCACACTGCCCGACGCTTACTGGGAAAATCTGGTTAATAAGCTTTACGCGGACTTTGAACGGGTGCTAAAAAATAACTACAGCATCGAACTGATTCCCATCGAGGACGTCCTGCGCGCGCCATCCTACAAAGCGCTGCAACCCATTGAGGATAAAGTATCGCTGGTGGAAGTGGAAAAAAGCTATAAAGGCACCAAAAACCTGATACCCACCACCCTCTCTGAAATTCTCGATGATATTTCCACCACTTTTGCCTGGGATCGCAAGGATGCGCGCCTGATCCGCGATCTGGGCGTGGACGGTCTTATCGCCGTAACCATAGACCTGGAGATGCCCTGGGAATCTTTTTCGCTTACGCCGCGTATGAGCATCCGTATTTCCGGGCCGCCCAATGGTTACAAAGCCGGCCCGACCATCTATCTGCAGGGATTGGTGCACGGCAGCGGTTTGCCGCTGGATGAAGCCAAGATGGACGCCGACTATGTGATGGACATCCTGCCCAACGTTATCCGGACAAACGAACTGATGAATGCGCTGGATCTCGGATTTAAGAAGATCAGCAAGGAAGAAAAGAGCAAATCCTATGACGCTATCTGGTCATTAAAATAACAGCCAACCTCACACATACACCTCCGTGAGTTGATGCGGGAGCCGGGAACAGGCTTCCGCATTTTTTTTATCCATATTCGATTGCCTGTATGCCATCGAATTGTGTATCTTGATATACATCCAATCCTGAAGGAGGTGTCCCATGATTAAGCTGACTTTTTTAGGCCATTCCGCCTGGCTGATAGAAAACAACGACGTAACCATTGTCATCGATCCCTTTCTGGAGGGCAATCCGCTGGCCATTCATAAACCCGGCGATATCAAGGCCGATTACATCGTGCTCTCCCATGCCCACGGTGATCATATCGGTGACACGGAAGCGATCGCCCGGGCCAATGACAGCACCATTATCGCCAATTTTGAAATTGCCACCCATTTTGGCAATAAAGGTTTTAAGGTCCATCCCCTGCATATCGGCGGCGGGCACGATTTTGAATTCGGGCGGGTAAAACTGACCCAGGCCTTCCATGGCTCCTCCTTTCCCGATGGCAGCTACGGCGGCATGCCGGCCGGTATATTGCTGACCCTTGATGACAAGACCATCTACCATACCGGAGATACCGGTCTTTTTTCCGATATGGGGCTGATCGGCCGTCATCAGCATGTGGACGTGATGCTGGTCTGCATCGGTGATAATTTTACCATGGGCATCGATGACGCGGCCGAGGCCGTGGCTCTGGTTAAGCCCGATCTGGCCATTCCCATGCATTATAAAACCTTTGATATGATCGATGTGGATCCGGAAGAGTTTGCCGGTAAGGTGGCCCTGATGGATCTGAAGGCCCGGATTCTTGATTTTGGAGCAATGATTGAAATCTGATCTTTCCGGGATACAGACTCTGGCCGAGGAAATAAAAGAGACCTTTCAGGAAGCCCGTACCTTTCAGGTATGGGTTTCCTTTTATCCCTACCGGGGCTTAAAACATACCATCCGCCTGCGGCAGGGAACGATTTTTATCCGTCTGTCCGACCGCATGAACGGCGCGCCGCCGGAAGTATACCGGGCGCTGTTTGTCATTCTTTTTGCCAAGTTGTTCCGTTACCGCATTGATGCCGGCTGGCGACGGCTCTACGCCGATTATGCCGCCCGTCTCGAACAGCCGGCCACCGCATCCCCCCCGGCTGATTTAAGCCGTTACCAAAGCGCCGGTCGTTATTATGATCTCGATCCGCTGTTTGATGTCCTGAACCGCGACTTTTTTAGCGGCAAGCTGCCCAAGCCTCATTTGGGCTGGAGCCGGAATAACAGCACCACCCGACTGGGTTTTTATGACGCCGACCGCAAGTTGATTGTGGTCAGCCAAAACCTGGATGGCCGGCAGGTACCGGCCTATGTGGTGCGCTATATTCTTTATCATGAGATGTTGCATGTGGCCATTCCGGTGGAAAGGGTAAACGGCCGCCGCCGCATACATCCGCCGCATTTTAAAGCCCTGGAGCAGGCCTATCCCGATTATGAGCGGGCCCGGCAGTGGCTGCAAAAGCATTTCCGTAAAAGAGGCTGGCGATTGTTTTGAGGCTATCCGGCGCGGAAATTTTGACTCTCCCCAAAACGGCGCCATCGGCGGGCTTAAAAGGATTTTAGGGCCTGGGCCCACTTGCGCCACTTATTCAGTGAAAGAGGCGGGTGCTCCCGGCGCATCAGTCTGACGGCGTCATCCACATAGGCGGTGTGCCGCATCCCCATCAGGGTCACGTCGATCTCCCGCGTGGCCAGCAGGCTGCTCAGGGCCAGATCCTGCAACAATTCCCCGTTCAGGTGCCTGGGCAACATTTGCCGGGCCAGGCCGGTGATGCGTTCGTTCATGCGGCTGGAAGTGTAGCCCAGATACAGGGTGAGTTGATCCAGGACGTTGTTAAAAAGTTCCACGTAGTTATCCAGCCACTCCGATACCTCCGCGGGCACATCCTTCAATTCGTTTATCTCCTGAACACCGTAGGAGATGCTGTCCGCCAGAAAACGGGCCTGTTGCTCCAGCCAGTTCCAGTAACTGCTCAGTTCCCGGTAATGCGAGGCCAGGTAGTAGCCGGTGGCAAAGAGGCCGGCCAGATGTTTTTGCTTGTCGGGATCGGTCTTGATGAAGGCGGCCACGCGCTCGGGATAATTTTTTTCATGCTCCACCAACTGTTTGAGCCTGAGGGTTAGCTCCGGTTCCGGGTCGGTTTCCAAAGACTCCAGGCTAACCAGGCGCACCAGTTGGTTGCGGTGATAGGCATTCAGGGGGCGGTTGGACACGGTGGCTATTTTATCACTGTGAACGGACAGCAGATGGTCGGTGGCGCCGGTTTCCAGCAGGTTCATCGGAAACTGAATCATACGGAAGTGATGTTTTTTACCCAGAGAACGGGCCAGTTCAATAAGCTTATCCAGGTCGGTATAGGCATAGTGGGTAGGCATGACCGGCAAGGTGTTGGAACTGACGCCGTAATACTGGATGCGTCCCCGCTGAACTTCCTGTTCCAGATACATAAATGCCCGGTCAATACGTTCATAATAGGTCTTGCGGGCCTCCTGAGGGGGAATGCCCCGGCGGCGGGCGTCAAATAAAAAATATTCCGGATTATGCAGCAGAAAATAGTCGATGGTGTCACATTGCAGACGCTCCAGGGAGAGGGTGAGCTGCTCTTCCAGAAAGTCGGGATGTATGCAATGATCCAGACCCTGCTGGTAATGGATGATTTCCGGAAAAGCGTCACCGCCCGGACGGCGCTGTTGCAGACGGCTGAGGTTTTGCCCCTGTATATAGCCGGCCTTGGATATAATGACCACCTCTTCCCGGCGTAGCTCCCCGCTTTCGGTCAATTCCCGTAAAACGCTGCCAATAAGCATTTCCGAACCACCGTCGGTATAGTTGGCGCTGGTATCGATCAGGTTGACGCCGTTTCGCAGGGCGTGTGCCAGGGCCTTGCGGTGCTCTTCGATGTTGATATGAACGCGGTAGCTGCCAAAGCCCAGCGGAGAAACGCTTAGGTCACTGCCGCTCAGTATGGCGGCCGGGAAACCGGGAAACCGCTCCAGTCTTTCCCGTGTGGCCCGGGTTTGCGCTTTTCCTGTTATGATTTTTTTCATGCACGAATTTAATGGATATCTCCCTTTTTTACAATGATTATTCGCGGACAGGCCTGTACCATATGGTACGTCTGTACCGGAATGAACGTCTTTTTGTTGATATCCCTCCCGGATGTGTTTCTTCTTAAATCCTTAAAAAACAACAACTAATGAACTGGTATAAAACTTTGGCATGATCTGTGTATTGGTCTGGGGAAAATCAGTCGGAATTCGAAGGGCCCAAGTAGAATTCACAATTGTAAGAACCAATCAAAGGAGAAGTAAGATGAAGAAGCTCAGTTTAATTTTAAGCGCTCTGTTGTTTTTGTCCCTGGTGGCCTGTAACAACATGGCCAACTCGGATGACAACCTTGCCGCGGAAGAAGCGGCCATCAAAAGTGTTTTGGAGTCGGATGATCTGACCTATGATGAAATCGGTGATCCCGATGAAGATTCCATCGATAACGATGACCCCAACTGGCTGGGAAAAACCGGCTTTAACAAGGACGGTAAGCATCGTTTGCGTTACGGTCGTATCATTACCGGTCGCGAAGGCAGCGTGGAGATCGTTTTTGACGGCGACACGGCAGCCACCGCTTATATTTCCCGCACCTTTACGGGGAAATTTGTAACCCACTCCGGCACGCTTGTCAACGACACGCTGACATTGACCCGTTTCGAGAAGCCGCTGCAGCACGATATCGAGCGTATTGTCACCCTGAGAAAAGTACGGAACGATGCCGCCGTTGAGCGCCGTAACTGGCGCGTAAGCAGCGTATCCATGGCCGACGGTCTTTCCAATCCCGGTGACGTTTCCATTGAAAAGCTGGTTATTAAGCCGGCCGGTCAGGACAGCATGGTCATTACCGATCCCAACGCCACCTTTTTTGATGGCAACAACATGCTCAATCTGCCGCGTTTCAGCGAGGTAACGATTAAGGTCTTTGTAAAGAACAACACCGCCAATCCGGTATACTTCCCCGTGGATACCCGGGCCACGGAAAGCGTTCGTTTGCACTATGGCCGCAACCGTCGCGGCGGGCGGGCTATCACCTTCTTCAAGTATATGGGTGAGGACAATGCCGGTAATAAAATCTACCAGGGCACCTGGACGGTTAAACAGTTTTCCGGTTATCATCATGCCGTGGTCGATGTGATCGACAACGGAACCATTCTGGAGAAGGATGAGGTAACCTATCCTTACAGCTCGGCCACCTGGGGCATGCCGTATCATATCTCCCCTTTCTAATAGAGTGGAAAGGATAAAACAATCCGCCCCGGCGGCGGATTGTTTTTTTGTTTTTTAAAATCGTGTATATTGAACTTTTATAAAATTATGAAGATCATGAAAAAAGTTATAAACCTGATAATTCTCATCCTGACCATGCAGAGCGTTCTCGCGGCTCAGGTGATAGATGCCGGCAAGATCGAGCGTAATTTACGCCAGCTGGATCGTAAGATTGTCGCCGCGCAGGCTTTGGCCCGTCAGTATGATAATCCCCGGGCCATAAATCTGTTGCAGAAGGCGCGGGGTGAGTTATCGGCCGCTTATAACTTTTTTAGCCGGGCCAAAAACGCCCGTCCTTCCGAGCGTATTCCTTTATTGATCAAGGCCCGCAACCGTTTTCGGATTGCCGAATCCATAGTGGGGCAGGTAACGCGTCTGTTGTTGCTCAAGCCCGCCGCGCAAATACGGACGGAACTGGACCGCTTGATTCATCAGGCGGATTTGAAGCTCAGCCAGCAAAGCTTTAACCAGGAAAGCCGTTATTTTCTGCAAAAGGCCCGCGCTTTTTTGGAAAAGGCCAATAAGGACTTTCAAGATAATCGCTTTCTTCGCGGGCATGAAAACCTGAGAGTGGCGCGTTATTTCGCGGAAAAAGCCCTGGAGTTTGCCCGTGCCCCCGATGGGCAGGGCGGTAGCGGCGGCGACTATGAAAGCTGGTTTAAAAACCTGAAAATTTTATTAAGCCGGGTGACCGTGAAGGACAGCGAAAAAGGGGTGAACGCGGAATTGTACAACAATGCCCAAACTTTTATGCGTAAAGCGGAGGAAAACTATAAACGCGGAAACACCCGTCAGGCCCTAACGCAGCTAAAACTGGCCGAGCGTCTTGTTTACCGCCTGATCGATATGGATGAAAGCGCGCGGGATAGCGGCCGGCAGTTACAGACCAACTTAGAATCCCTGTCACAATATTTAAGATCGGTCTATAACGAAGCCCGGACGGAGGATACCCGGGGAATGCGCTGGTTGAAAAAAGCGGAGCAGCTTTACCGCGCGGCACAAAATGATTATGATAAAAAACGCTACAAAAGCGCCCGGCGGAATATCAACCTGTCACAACGGCTGGCGCTCAAGGCTTACGGATCTTTTACGCAAACGGGCCGGGAGGCCGGGGAGCAGGAGACCTTAAAAAGACGTTTTGATGATATTCAGGCCTTGATAACCCTGCAGGAACAACGCCTGAAAAGCGGCAAAAACAGCCAAATGCAATCCTTGCACGAACAGGGCCGGGCACTTTTCCGGGCCGCGAAAAAATCCTGGCAGCAGGGAGATCATGTCCGTGCCCGCTATCAACTGAACCTGAGTTTGCGGCTGCTGAACAGGGTGGAGCGTCTGAGCCGGGTGCCGGAGACGGCGGATATGGATGCCGCGGCCTTTGACCAGGATCTGCAACGTTTGCGGAATATTGTGCGCCGTTTTCAGCAAAATAACGCAGTGTCCGCGCCCAATAAAATAAAGATTAATACCCTGGATAAACTGTTGTCCCAGGCACAAAAACAGGCCGACCGGGGTGAGAGGATCGCTGCCCGGGAAATGTTGACCGTCGTCCAAAATCAGATACGTCATTTACTCGACTCCGAATAAGAAGGCTGGTTCTTATTTATGCAGGCCCCGCTAAAAAGAGTATGGTTGTTATTATGGATCGCCTTTGGTCCCGCCTTGCCCCTTTGGGCGCAGCAGGATGATAAGGCGGATTACGAGACCCTGCACCTGCAACTGGAGTTGCAGCAAAATTATCAGCCCGGCTCCGATGTCCGGGCGTTGCTGGACTCGGCGGAGACTTACGCCGCGCAGCAGGATTATGTGATGGCTCTTGTTTTCCTGGAAGAGGCCCGCGACAGTTTTCGCACATCCGCCGCGGAAAGCCGTTCTCCCGCGCCCGATACCCTGCCGCCACAATATCTTTCCGCTTCCGGACCCTTTCGCTTTAGCATGCTCAGTGGCGTCGATTTTAACCGGCAGGAATTTGAACTTGGTTTTGATCAAAGCGACAGCGTACTTTTGGATCAGGTGTCCAAACCTTATGTGGGGCTGGCCATGAAATTCGAACCCTTTTCCCGGCCCTTCTCCATACAAAACATTCTGCGTTATGATAAAGAGAATTTCGACAATGAACTGCGCCTCGCCGGCCGCTGGTACGGAAAGGTTCATACTTTTGAAAGCCGCCTCAGTTATTTGTTTAACCGGAACTTTGTTTATAACAATCTCGGTTATAACGAGCTGAATGCCGACTTTATATACACCTTCAGTAATGAACTCTGGTCGGGGCGGCTGCAAAATACCAGCCGCCTGAAAGCCTATCAAAGCCCGGACGCTAATGTGCCGGATTATTTCCGGAACACTTTAAACGGCTATCTTTCCTATTATCAAGGTGCCGGTTTTAGTCTTCAGGCCTACTATGCCCTGGACTATAACGAGAGCCGTAACACCAGGAACAATGACTTTGTCAACCAGTATCTCGGTCTTAGCACGCATTGGAAAGCCGGTGGGGTGAGTCTGCGTATCAATCCCCAGGTGGAACAGAACCGCTTTACCTATCTTGTGGCCGACAGTCTGCTGGACAACCGGTCGCAAACCGCGCGTCTGGAAGCGACCCTGTCTTACCGTATTTTCAATCCCCTGGAAATCCGGCTCAACGGCAGTTACCGGCAAAAAAGCTATCTTAAAAAAACAGAACAGGAACCCGACTACAAGCTGGTAAATTTTAATCCGGAAGGACGTTTTTATATAAATAATCAGTTCAGTCTGGGCGCGGGAGGTTATTGGGAAAAACGCCGGCATACGGTTTCCCCGGGACTGGACAGCGCCTATGTTGTGCAGCAGGATTATAGCGACAGGGGGCTGACCCTGAACGTGGATTACGCTTCTGCGCAGGGCCGGGTGCTTTCCCTGAGCGTGCGTTACAGCGCCCGGCGCTACCAGGGCGGGGATAGCGGCGCCAATTTTAGCCTTTATGCCGATCGTAACATATGGAGCGGTTTGCTTTTTGTGCAATGGCCGCTCTTTGATCATCTCTCCCTGCAGGCTGTGGCCATGTATGATAACGACAAAGACCTGGACAGCGCCTTCAATGATTCCAAAAGTTCTTTTTACACTTTGGAACTAAAATATGAATTTTAGGTGACTTTTTTAAATTCCTGAGCGCTATATTTATTTTTGAAACTCAATGGCCGGAACGGCGTAGACTGACTGTATCTATATTTTTACCGGCAAGCCCTTCGCGATTTAGCAGCAAAAAGGGGCGATTCTGTTTGTTGAAAACGGGGAAGGTGAACAAGCCCGCGGGGACGATGTCAATAATGAGTCCTCTTTTCGGCTTGACACTTGTATGATGGATTTCTAAATTCAGGTCATATAGCTGAATGAAATAAAATCTATTTCCCCTGATTTATAATTTTAGCCTTTGCATTTTTCAGTTTTTCTGTTTGAAATTTTTTTGAGTGTAACAAAGTTACCGGATATAACAGCGATATTATCATTCTGAATTCTGCAACGGTTGTATGTGTGTTTCACTTTATGGCCAAAATCTTTTGACATCTTATGATGTATGTGGTCATGAGCGATATAAATAATATTTTCTTATGGAGTTTAAGGAATGGAAGAGCAAAAGGATGTTTATCTGTTATCGTGCTATTTGAAAAAATGGTCCTATACCGAGAATAAACTAACACTGAATTATTCATTTTGTTGGGATGGGCACTACCAAAGGCGGCATAAGGAGTTCCGTCTGGGAAATCCCGTGGCCATGACCAGCGAACTTTTGGGGCAGATTGTTAAAGACGCCCGCTATATTTTATCCCAGAGCGATGAAGAAAAACGCTGGCATATCAATATCGTCAACTATAACGACGCCAAACCCAAAACCATTGCCTTTTTTAGTAAAATTGTCAAGGAATTCAAAAATAATAAACGCAGCAACGGCAAGTCGCGGATGATCACGGCGCGCAGCCTCGATTTTTTCTACCACGATCATGATTATGACAAGTTGCCCGAAAATATGAAGTTTTTTGTGCACCTGAATCGCGGCATGAACAAGGTCAATGGCGAACTGTGGGCCAATGCCCTGGTGGATTTTAAGATTGCCCAAAAGATGAATCCCGAAAGTACCGTGCTGAACAAGTTCATGAGCATGGCCTACAGCAAGCTGGGCGAGTTTGATAAGGCCATCAGGCCCATGGAGCTTTACGCCCGGGCCGAACCCAGTATCGCCAGCTTAACCGCCCTGGCCCAGGCTTATATCCACCTGGAAGAGTTTGAAAAGGCCGACGCCATTTACCAACAGATCGCCGATAACTACGAAGAAAAGGAACTGGCCTTGTTTGGAAGGGCCCATCTGGCTTACAAGCAGGGTAAGGATTATCTGCCCTTTCTCGAAGAACTCTTTGAACACGATCCCAATTGGTTGCAGGAAAAACTGAAGAGTGACTGGGAATATAAGTTGATGCCCGCCAAAAAGCGCACGGTTACCCGCTGGAATGCTTCCACCGCCGCGCGTTACATGGGGTTTGAACGGCCGTTTGACCTGACACGCAAAGCCTTCAGTCATGAAATTCCCTGCTATTTCGATCATGAAAAAGGGACGGTACACTTTGTGAAGGAAGAGCTGGACTGCTGGATCGATTTACGCAATCATTTTAACCTGGATGGCGCCACCTATCAGGTGTATGAAGATAAGCTCCTGCCCGGTGAACGGCCGGTAAGCGCCTGACCCTATATTATAAGAAACCTTTCCATGTCTGAAAATTTTGTCTATCCCGTAAAAAAAGGGCATGACTACACCGTAACCGTCGAGAGCCTGGCTTTTGGCGGTAAGGGCATTGCCCGGGTGGAAGAATATGTGCTCTTTATACGCCGTGCCCTGCCCGGAGATGTGTGCCGGATACGCGTTACCAAGCGCAAGCGCAGCTTTGGCGAAGCCCGTATTCTTGCCATCGAGCAGCCCTCGCCTTTGCGCCAACAGCCCCCGTGTGAGCATTTTGAGTGGTGCGGTGGCTGCACATGGCAAAACATGAGTTATGAAAATCAACTTATGCAGAAAACCGCTATTGTAAAACAGGCATTTAAACGCCCGGATGATTTGGGGGACTTTCCCGTCCTGGATACCCTTCCCGCCGCCAGGCCTTATGCTTACCGCAATAAGATGGAATTTTCTTTTGCCGACCGTAAATGGCTTACCCCTCAGGATTTGGATAACCCGGAAATATCCAAGGCGTTTGCCCTGGGGCTGCATGTTCCCGGAACGTTCGATAAAATTTTGCATATTGAACGGTGTCTGCTGCAAAGCGACCCGGCCAATGATATTTTGAAATATGTATCCCGGTATGCGCAGGAAGCCGGCCTGCCGGCCTATGGTATTCGCAGCCATGAGGGATTGTTGCGCTTTTTGGTGCTGCGCCAAAGCCGGGCCACCGGGGAGATTATGGTTAACCTGGTGACCTCGCGGGATGCCCGGGAAGAGCTGACTCCCCTGGCCCGCGGGCTGATGAACACATTTAAAGAGGTGGCCTCGGTGGTGAATAACGTGAACTCCCGCAAGGCTCAGATCGCCCAGGGAGAACAGGAGTTTCTGCTGGCCGGGAAAAGCAGCATCAGCGATACGATCGGTCCCTTCACTTTTGATATATCGGCCAATTCATTTTTTCAAACCAACACCGACCAGGCCGCGAAGTTGTATGATGTTGCCCTGGAATTTGCCGGCTTAAGCGGCCGGGAGACCGTTTGGGATCTCTATTGCGGCACGGGGACGATTACGCTGTTCCTGGCGCGGAAAGCGAAACAGGTGTATGGTTTTGAAATTGTACCCGGCGCCATCGAAGACGCCAGGAACAATGCCCGTCGCTATAACGCCGGGAATATAGAATGGTTTGCCGGCGATGTGCGTGAACATATGAAATCCGTGGCCGAAACGCCGGATGTGTTGGTAACCGATCCGCCGAGGGCCGGTATGCATCCGGAGGTTGTGGAAACCATATTGGAGGTAAAACCCGGGCGGATCGTTTATGTATCGTGCAACCCCACAACCATGGCGCGGGATATGAAGACCTTGCAACAGGCATACAACGTGGTCAGGGTTCAACCGGTGGATATGTTTCCTCAGACCTATCACATAGAAACGGTGGCCCTGCTGGAGCTGAAGCCGGGATGAGCAAGGCGCGCAAACTGACCTTTGAAGAAATTTTTGCCGCTCGTCCCACCGTGGATGAGGTTAAGAATATGCCGCGCACACCGTTGGTGGCGGTGGTGGAAAACATACGCAGCATGCATAATGTCGGCAGTATCTTTCGCAGCAGCGATGGCGCGGGTATCGGGCATCTCTATCTGACCGGATATACGGCGGTCCCCCCGCGGCCGGAAATTGAAAAAACGGCCCTGGGCGCCACGGATTCCGTTCCCTGGAGCTATCATAAAAATGCCGCGGAAGTGGTTTCCCGCCTGAAAGGGCAGGGCTATGAGATCGTTGTGGTGGAACAGACCACGGAAAGCAAACCCTTTTTCAAAACGGAATACAGCTTTCCCCTCTGTTTGATTATGGGAAACGAAGTGGACGGTGTTTCCGGGGAACTGGTGGCCATGGCGGATAAGGCGGTGGATATCCCCATGCTGGGTGTTAAGCACTCCCTTAATGTTTCCGTGGCCTATGGCATCGTTCTTTATGGTATACTGGCTAAGTATTTGTAAAAATATAACTTATACTTGACACCATTTTGACGACGATCTAAATTGTTTGTCCATGTATCGTTTTGATAAATTTTTTCATTAAGCGGAAATCGTTCCCGGACGATGAATTTAATCAGCGGAATTTGAAATGCCTCCATCAAGTTTAGCCATTTTGGATAGCGATGAAAAACGTCTTGAATACCTGAAAAGTGTTTTTAAGCGAGATGATTATAAGGTGTTTTCCTTCGTGGATATTCAGCCCCTGCTGGAGCAGTTGGCGCAAAACCCCATGGCGGCCATCCTGTTGGAGTATGGTACCCTGACGCATAGCGAACGTAACGAGATTGTCCGTATTTTCCGCCAGTATGATCACAACAATATTTTTATCTACAATCTTCCCGATGACGCCAACCGCCGCCTGGCGTTTTATGAGTTGGGCGCCCGCCGGGTATTTGACGTCAGTTCCCCGGTGGAAGAAATCTATTACGCCTTAAAAGGCCCCTTGCAAAACTTTAGCCGGAGTACACCCGGCACCGAACTGGTTTCCACCGGAGACCTGCAGGAGATGCCCTTAAAAAACCTGTTGTCAACAATGGGCAAGGAAGAACGCTCCGGTGTGTTACGGCTGTTTTCCAACCAGATGGCCGGAAAAATTTATTTTAAGCAGGGCTATCCCATCCATGCCCAGGTGGGGATGCATGAGGGCGAAGCAGCCCTGATGCACATGTTGTTCTGGCCCGAGGGAACCTTTCGCTTTTCCTCCAAGATGACATTCAACGGCCGGGGAAGCGTGGGTATCAGTCATGTGGCTTTGCTGATCGCCGCGGAAAAAATCCGCAAACAGTTTGCCGTCCATATCGGTAACCTGGGCAGTCTGCGGGCCACGGTCAGGGTTCAGTATGCCGGGGATTTACAACAATCCGGACTGGCGGTGGACGAGGCTTTCGTTGAACTGATCCGCCGCCCGGTAATGATTAAAAAAATTCTGGAAAATCCCGTTTACCCGAACTTTACTACGGTGGAAAAACTTAACCTGCTTCTGGAAAACGGCTATCTCCATGTTTATGATGAAGAGAAAAAGAAGGAAAGTTCCGCCGAGGCCATAAGCGCGGAATCTTCAACGGTGGTAACCCGTCCCGGAGAGAGCTTTGCCGCGGAGATGATCCGCTATTTTGATCTCGGGGAAAAGGCCCGGCCTTATGTGATTCCGGTCTTGTCCGTACACGGCCGTAACGGCAGCCGTTTTATCCAAACCCTGTTTGATGCCGGCGAGGAGCTTTATAAGGGGCAGATGATACTCGACAGCCACCGCAGTTGCCTGCTGGAAAGCCTGGCCATCAATGAACAGATTATCGACGATGTGGAAGAGCGCAAGGATGACCTGATTGGCTTTGTCTATGTGCTGGGTGAAGAAGCCTATGAGCGTCTGGACTATACCCGCTATATTCTGGGAAAAATGAGTCAGCTTTATCCCCTGCCACTTGTGATTCTTTTTACCGGAGCCGTGCAACAGCCGGAAAGCCTAAAGAAAGAACTCAATATTCCCGGGAGTCATCCGGTTTTTACCGTTGCGCTGGATAAAAAAGAACAGCTGGAAGAGGTGATACTCAAAATGGCCCTTTACAGGCTGGAAGAGGAAGAAGAGCAATCCGGAGAAGACGCCCATTCCGAAGATGAGGTGACGACCGATGCGTGAAGTTTTTGTGATCAGCGAGGAGGAACGTATCTACCGCATGTTTGTGGTGGAGCTAAGCGGTTTGCCGGTCCATCTTACCTGGGTGGGGGATATGGATAAGGCCCAGGCGGCCTTTGAGCGTGAAAAGCCGGACTTCATTTTCTTTGCCGTTCGCAACAATAATCTGCTTCATAACTGGCTGGCCCGTTTTAAACGCATGCAATTGAAGATTCCCTTCATCTGCTTTCTGGGCCATTCCAACTGGGAAAAACGCGAGCTGTTATGGATGGCCGGGGCTTCCGAGGTTATCGGCCTGCCCATCCTGCGCAAGGAATTCCGTATCATCATCGAAAACCTGATGAAACCCGCCGGACGCAATGAAAAGATCAATAAGGATATCGAAGGAGACCTGACCCACTATTCCCTGATGGATTTGATACAATCCCTGGAGGATGGCCGGCAAAACGGTATCCTGCATCTCTATAGCGGTGAGCACCGTGGCGAGATCATCCTGGATAAAGGACGAATCGTCAATGCCCGTTACGAGAAACACGAGCCGGTCATGGCCATCCGCATGATGGCCCAGTGGAGCAGGGGACGTTTTCATTTCGAGCATGATAAAATCCATCATAAGGAAGAGATAAAGCTGGATAATCAGCAGATTCTGAAGGAGTGCCAGCGCCATCACCGATTGTATGAAAAGGCGATTGAGGCCATACCGGATAAGGACATTGTGTTTTATACCTCGCCGTTGCTCGATTTTGAACAGGTCGGGCCCATGGCGCGGAAGTATCTGCTCTTTTTTAAGCACGGGCTTACTCCACGGGATTTTATGGAACAACAAGGTACCGGCTCCCTGAAAATTCCGGAAAACCTGTTGAACTGGATTCAGAAAAAGTGGCTGGTTAAGCGATCGGTTTATAACCAGCAGGTTTCCCAGGTGGAAAAACAGCAAAGCGCCTCCGGAGTGAAAAGAATACTGGACAGGGTGCTGGCGCGGCGAAAAAACAATTATAAAATCGACTACACGCTTTCTTCTTCCGCCGGAAAAGCGGATTCCCTGGAAGAACTGTTAAACCGCCGCCCCTATCTTTTTACACAACACCAACGTTTAAAAGCGTTGATAGACGCATTGGGTTAAACATATGCATGAAATCATCGAAATACCGTTTTTCATGGATTCTCCGTTTTGGCAGGAGCGGATTCTGGCGCTAACCGACTCGGATGAGCTTGTCCATTATCAGGGGTTTAAACAGCTCTGCTGGCAGGTGGATGACCGGGTGGAAGTCTATTTTTATCTGATCGACCGTTTAAATGAACACATGATCCATGAATCTTTGGGGGCTATTATCCCGCGCGCACCGCTGGTTGTGTTTTGCAGTGAGGATGAGCCCGCGGCCCAAGGTGCCATTATGGATATGTTTGCTTTTTATGATAAACATTTTAGCACTCCCGCGGTTTGGTTTACCCGCAAGCGGGTGGATGAAGACGGGGCCTCCCCCGAAAAGGCGGACCCCGTTTCGGAAACCGGCCGTCCCGTATATATTCTGGAACAGGATACACCGGAATATTTTAAACATATTTTACGTCTGGCTCTAAAGGAAATATTCGACTCACTCTTAAAGGAATAAATAAAGGAAACGATTTAATGGGATTTCAAACCGATTCTATTCATGCCGGTCAACAACCCGACCCTTCCACCGGCGCCATCATGACACCGATTTTTCAAACCTCAACCTTTGTACAGGAATCCATTGGCAAGCACAAGGGCTATGAATATGCCCGCACACAAAACCCGACCCGTCAGGCGATGGAAAAAAACATTGCCGTGCTGGAAAAAGGAAAACACGGTATTGCCTTTGCTTCCGGTCTGGCCGCCATTTCGGCCATTATTCAGATGCTGGAGAGCGGCGACCACGTGGTGTGCAGTGATAATGTTTACGGGGGCACCTATCGGGTTTTCGAAACACTGTTCAAAAAATTCGGCCTCAGCTTTTCTTTTGTGGACACATCGGATATCACCCGGGTGGAACGGGCCGTTACGCCGCAAACCCGGTTGATCTTTGTGGAGACACCCACCAACCCCATGCTTACGCTTAGCTCCCTGGAAGAGATTGCCGCCCTGGCCGCGGAAAAAAAATGTTTAACCGTGGTGGACAATACATTTATGAGTCCCTATTTTCAGAATCCCCTGGTCTTCGGTATCGATATGGTGGTGCATAGTTCCACAAAATATCTGAATGGCCACAGCGATGTTGTGGGCGGAATCGTCCTGACCCGCCGGGATGATCTGGCCGAAAAGTTGTTTTATATTCAAAACGCCGCCGGGGCCGTGCCGGGGCCGCAGGATTGCTTTTTGATACTGCGGGCCACAAAAACGCTGGCCCTGCGCATGAGGGAGCATGAGAAAAACGCCCTGGCCCTGGCCCGTTATCTGGAAAAACACTCCGCGGTGGAGCGTGTATATTATCCCGGCCTGCCCGGTCACCCGCAACACGATCTGGCCAAAAAGCAGATGAGCGGCTTTGGCGGGATCGTAAGCATGGAACTGGGCAGTCTGGAAAATGCCCGTAAATTTGCCGAAGCGGTAAGAATATTCTCCCTGGCCGAAAGCCTGGGCGGCGTGGAAAGTCTGGTGGATCATCCGGCGATTATGACCCACGCCTCCGTACCCCGCGGGGAAAGGTTGCGCATGGGCCTCACGGACGGACTTATCCGTTTGTCCGTTGGTGTGGAAGATGAGGAAGACCTGCTGGCCGACGTGGAACAGGCTCTGGCCGCCATGCGGTCATAGAACCGTATCTCCGCTCTTCCTTTGAAACCGGGCTCTTTAAAACGGTCAGCGGACGGCGCCCGGAGATTTACCGGGCTACAGTATTTACCCGTGCCTTGAAAAAAGGTGCGGGATTTTTATATGTGAAAGAGGTACTGGAACCCATAAAACGGGAAATATTAATTTGCGCTTAATTTAATTTGGGAATATTATAAAAATGTGACAAGGATGTCGGTGCTTTTCCCATCTTTCATTTATAATTTAACTTGATGGCCAGCTACCGATAATAGGATCAGTAAACTAAACTGCGTGGGTTATGAAGCATTCACTGTTAAACGGAATTGTGGGAATCCTGCTGTTAAGCAGCATCAGCGTGGGGGTTAAGAACGACCATCCGCTGCTGTTAAACCGTCACCGGGAAGCCATGGCCCTGGCCGACAGTGTCTATCATAGCGGATCCTATAGCGAGGCCGCGGAGCTTTTTTCCGGGCAGATGGCCTATCTGCCTCCCGTTTCCATACCCCCGGTGCGCTTTAAATATGCCATGTCTCTGATGCATAATAGCCGCTATGCCCAAAGCCTCAGGCAACTGGATACCCTGGCCCAATCCCATGCCGAATATCTGCCCGAATATGTTTCCTACTTTAAAATAAAAAATTTGTGGGGCATCGATTCTTCCCGGGCGGCGGGTGCGGCGGCGGCTTTTATAAAGGCCCATCCCCGGCTTTCCCTGGCCGATAGCCTGTTGCTGCCCCTGGCGGATTACTATTTTCAACAAGGCGCCTATGCTAAAGCCCGGCCCTACTATGACCTGTTTGTTGACTGGCGCGTAAACAAGGGCCGCACGGCCTATGCCAAAATCCAAAGTGCGTTTTGCAAATACCATCGACGTCATATTACCCGGGCACGGGCCGAGTTTAAACAGATAATCCGCCGGCACAAAAAATCGGATGATACCTTTAAGCTGGTACAATGGTTAAAGAAAAACGAGCCGCTCTTTTTTAAACAGCAGATATTCAACATCAGCGATGTTTATTTCGCGGCCAGGCAGTACGGGCCCCTGCGTCTGTTGCTGGAAAACTATATCCATGAAGAGAGCGATCCGCTAAAAAAGGAAAAAGCGCGTTACAATCTGATCACCATCTATTTTAAGCGGGGGCGCTACAGTTCCGCCTTTTATGGTTTTAAGAACATGCTGAAAACGCTGCAAAATAAAAATCTGGAACCGCGCATCCGTATCTATCTGGCCCGCATCCATCTGCGCAAGGGGCGAAAACGGCAGGCCATAGAGGCATATCTGGACTATGCCGACCGTTATCCCCGCCGGCGGCTGGCGCCGGAGGCGGTCTGGAAGTCGGCCTGGATCGCGGAAGAGCTGCGCGATCTTAAAAAAGCCCATGAACTCTATCAGAACATGCGTAAGCGCTGGCCGCACAATAAGCTTTCCCGCGAGGCTTTTTTCCGGGAAGGCTTTACGCTTTACCGTCTTGGCAGGATAGATGAAGCCCGCGAGGTGTTTCTGCAAATTGCCGCCAGGCGCTGGCCCGATAAGGAACGTAACCGCGCCTCGTTCTGGGCGGCTATCTGTTACGAGCGCCGGGGCGACCGGGTAACCGCCGGTAAGATACGTGAAGAGCTGGCTGAAAATATATGGGATGACTACTATACCATAAAAAGCTTTTTAATGATTCCCAAAAAGGATAGCGTCTATCAGGCCCTGGCCGCCCTGCAAAGGCAAGCCGCGCCGGTAAAATATCAGGCGGCGGGCTACCGGGCTCTTATCGGGAAATTCGAGGATGCTTTCGAGGTGCGTGAAGTGCTGAATGAAGACTACGCCTATGCCGCCCTGGAAGACACCCGTCTTAAGATACACACGCTGGATGAGTGGATCGCCCTGGCCGAGATCTATAAAAAATTCAACGCCTACGGCAAGGCCTACCGTACCTATGATTATATCAACCGCAAGTTTTTTGCCGGTATTCCGTTTACGCAAAAGCCCTTTATTTTAAAACAGCGCTTTCCCTACTACTATGACCGTATCGTTGAAGAGCAAAGCCGTAAACGGGGATTGGAAACAGAACTGGTTCTGGCGCTGATGAAGCAGGAGAGTGTGTTTGATTTTAAGGCCCATTCCTGGGCTAACGCCTATGGGCTTATGCAACTGATTCCGGCCACGGCGCGTGAGATGGCCTCGTTTAATCGTCAAACCCTCAATCATCCGGAAAAACTGTTTGATCCCGAGTTTAATATTATGCTGGGCACCACCTACCTGCGTTACCTCTCCAAACGGTTTAACGGTGAAAAGGAGAAAATGCTGGCCGCTTATAACGCCGGGCCCCATCGCGTTATACGATGGCAAAAACTGCCGGGATCGGGAGAAGTGGATGTCTTTATCGAAAACATCGAATATGAGCAAACACGGGACTATGTACGCAAGGTGATGAAAAACTATTGGGCCTATCTGTTATTGCGGCATGACTTTGACCTCTCATCGGAAAACAGTATGCTGGGCGTCCGGGATTGAGCCGTCTTCATATTGCCACATCCGGATTTAGCTATAAAGACTGGTTGGGAAATTTTTATCCCGGCAATCTCTCTCCCTCGCAAATGCTGGCGTATTACAGCAGCCATTTTGACGCGCTGGAGCTTAATGTTTCCTATTACACCATTCCCGCGCAAAGCAGTTTTGCCGCCATGGGCTCCCGGGTACCCGGGGACTTCCGGTTTATGGTTAAAGTACACCGGGAAGTGACCCATAACCGGAACCACCCCCATGAAAGCATGAGACAGCTGATACATAACACGCAACCGCTGGCCGGTCAGGGCCGGCTGGCCGGCTTTCTGGCGCAGTTTCCCTTTGGTTTTCGCAATAATTTTAACAACCGGCGTTATTTAAGCAACTTAAAGGAAATGTGTGAGGATATTCCTTTGTTTATTGAGTTCCGTCATGTAAGTTGGGCTCATCCCGCAGTGGCGCGGTACCTGTCGGAAACAGGACTGGGTTATGTTAATGTGGACGAGCCGGACTTGAAGGATTTGATGCCGCCTCAGTCCCTGGTAACCAACGGAACGGCTTATATCCGTTTTCACGGGCGGAATCGTGAAAGCTGGTGGACAGGGCAGGGTGCGCAGCGTTATGATTATCTCTATAGCGAGAAGGAACTGGAAGCCTGGCTTATACAAATAAAAGATATTTTGAAAAAAGCGGACCGGGCTTATGTTTTTTTTAACAATCATCCGGGGGGAAAAGCCCCGAAAAACGCGATGTGGTTAAAAAAAATGGTAAAAAAAATGTAATAAAAAAATGAAAATTTGCCTTAACTCACTATTACAATTAAATTTACCCCCGATATTATAGCCGCGCTTAACTCACATCCTGACTAATATAATATTATATCACTTTTTGGAGGCCATTAATGAAGACCCGAATTTTAGTAGTGGAAGACGAGCACGATACGCTGGAGCTTATGGCGGAAGTCTTTCTGAATAAAGGCTATCGGGTGGATAAAGCTTCCAACGGTATTGAAGCTCTGCGTTCGGTAAAGGTTAATGAGCCGGATATCATCCTGACGGATATCCTGATGCCGGGCATGGATGGCATGGAACTGTTGCGGAATCTGGCCAAGGATTATCCGCACATTCCGGTCATAATGATCACCGCCTACGGCACCATTGACAACGCCGTGGAGGCCATGAAACTGGGCGCCAAGGATTATATTACCAAGCCGTTGCGTTTTGAGGAACTGACTTCCAAGGTTGAACGCATCACTCAACTCAGCTCCCTGATCAAGGAAAATGAGTTTCTGCTAAACAAACTTCAGCAAAAGTATGATTTTACCAATATAATCGGCAAAACCTCCAAAATAAAGGATCTGCTGGAACTGGTGCGTGATGTGGCCGCAACCAATGCCACGGCCCTGATACGCGGAGAAAGCGGAACCGGTAAGGAACTGATCGCCAATGCCATCCATTATAACAGCTCGCGAATGAAACGGCCGTTTATAAAAATAAATTGCGCGGTTTTGGCGGAAAGCCTGTTGGAAAGCGAACTGTTCGGTCATGTAAAAGGGGCCTTTACCGGTGCCATCAAGGATAAGGTAGGGCGTTTTGAGCTGGCAAACGGAGGAACGCTGTTTCTGGATGAGATCGGTGATATCTCACTTAAAATGCAAAGTCAGTTGTTGCGTGTGTTACAGCAGGGTGAGTTTGAACGGGTCGGGGGAACCGAAACCCTGCGCGTGGATGTACGCATTATCGCTGCTACCAATAAAAACCTGGAAGAAGCCATGGAGCGTGGCGAATTCCGTCAGGATCTCTTTTACCGGCTTAATGTTATTCCGATAACGGTGCCGCCGTTGAGGGAGAGAAGGGAAGATATTCAATATCTTGTGTCACATTTTATTGAAAAGTTTAATAAAATTTACGGTAAGAATATCCGTGAAATCACACCCAAGGCCATGGCCATTCTTAAAAATTACGATTATCCCGGAAATATCCGCGAGTTGGAAAATCTTATCGAGCGTATTGTCGTCCTTAATCGTGTGGATGTCATCGATTTGGAAAATCTGCCCTCCATTGTGCCGGCCTCTTCCGCGGAAAACGGGAATGTTAACCTGGATGGCGGTCTGACCCAGGCCGTGGAAGAGTATGAGCGTAAATTGATACTCATGGCCCTGGAAGAGAATGGCTATAATAAGGTACAAACGGCCAAGGCATTGAAGATCAACCGCAGCACTTTTAATTCCAAGTTAAAAAAATACAGCATCAACTAGCCCTTTGGGCAACACACCGGCCCCCTGCTTGCGGGCTATAAGGCGATCCCGGCCGTTTGGGACTTTAGGCATCCGTTTTACCGTCCTGGTCCGTATTCGTCGAGGCCCTGTACCTCCTTCTAATTTCATTTTCAACCCGAATCATATGGCGGATTAAACTGTATTTCCGGAGCAAAATCAACTGTTTACCGAGCGCCGGGATAATGCAACACGCTTATGGTTGGTTTAGCGGATTCCGTTACCGATATTGAAAACGGTTTCCGGAAATAAAAAAAGCGTGACGGTAATCCGCCACGCTTCTTCGAGCCTCCAAAAGTAAGGTACAACCCGAAGGTCAATCTCCTACTTCATTAAAATCATCTTGCCGGACTGTTGGAAATCCTTACTGATCACCCGGTAAATATACATGCCGGAAGGCATATGGTTGCCGGCGCTGTTGGTACCGTTCCAGTTGAACTTATAAATACCGCTGGTCAGGTTGCCCGTGTAAAGGCTTTTGACTTTTTTACCCAACAGATCATAAATCTCAACCGCTACGGCCGTCGTTTCGCCGTTGAGGGCCGGAATGCTCAGGGAAAAGCTGGTTGAGGGGTTAAAGGGGTTGGGATAGTTGGCGCTCAGGGCGTAGCTCTCCGGGATTTGTCCCACAGGTGAGATATCCTGGCCGGGGCTTACGAACACCTTGATCGGTCCATGGTCGGTGGAGATACCGTTATTGTCGATATCCTTGAGTAAATACCAGTAGGATTGTGACTCCGATACATTGCGGTCGGTATAGCTGTAGTCCTTACCGGTGGAAGAGGTTCCCAGTCCGCGCAAACTGTTGTAGTCGTTATAATCGGCCAGTTTTTCATAGGAACCGTTTTCGCTATCCGAGCGATAGACGGCAAAACCGATATTGTCGATTTCGCTGGCGGTTTTCCAGTTCAGGGTAACGACACCGTTGGCGGCGCTGGCGGTAAAGGAGCTTAGTTCAACCGGCAAAGCCTGGTCGGCGGATTGTACCGCGGCAAAGGCGTTGACCCGCCCCGCTCCCAGTTTACCGATATAGGCGGCGTTACCGGCAATACTTTCTATGTCATCGGCGGTATTGTACAGGGTCTGCTCTACTTCGGTGGCGGTGAGGGCGTTGTTATGGCTCCATACCAGGGCGGCCACGGATGCGGTTGCCGGAGTAGCCATGGAAGTACCGCTTAAAAAGGCCACCTTATCATTGGCGTCATCGTTGGGATCATGATAGGTGCTCATGATTTCATCGCCGGGAGCGGATATATCCACGAAGGTACCGTAGGTGGAAAAGCTGGCTTTTACGTCATTGGAGTCGGTGGCGGCCACGCCGATAACATCGCTGCGATCGAGCATATAATCGGAGTTCTCATTGTCGTCATTACCGGCCGCTTTAAAGATCAGACGCAGCTGGGGTTCATTGCCGGTGGGGGTGGTGGTACCATAAAGAAAGTAGTCGATGGCTTCGCCCAGACCGCCGGTGTTGGAGGAGCCCCAACTGCAACTGGCGATTTTGGCGCCGTTGTCAGCGGCATAGATTAAGGCATTGGCGGCAAAGTCCATGCCTACAAAGCCGAGGCCAAACAGGTCATTCCAGCCGATACGCAGGGCCATCAGCCGGACGCCGTTGCCCTGACCGCCGGTTTCACCGTCACCGCCGGCGATGCTGGTAACCGCATAGCCGTTGTTGGAGATGGCGCCGATGGTGCCCATGGTGTGGGTACCGTGGCCATTGTGGTCGCTGGGGTCGTTATCTTCCACGTCATAGTCGTCGCCCACGTCAAAGTTTTGCGGGTTGCCGGTCACAAAGTCCCAGCCGATCCAGTCGTCGATATAACCGTTACCGTCATCATCCACGTTGGCCACGCCGTTTAGCTCGGCCTGATTGATCCACATATTGCCGCGAGAGGCTTCCTTATTGGTGGAGGAGGCATTGGCGCCGCCCAGGTCTTTGTGATAATAGCGGAAGCCGCTGTCGAGATCGGCCACGATGATGCTGTTGTTACCCCGTTCGATATCCCAGGCTTCGGGGGCGTCCACATCATGATCGGAAACATGGTTAAGATACCACATGTCCCCGGCGGCGTAGTTGGGGTCATTGGGGGTTACCACGCTAAAGGGGTGGATACCGATCACCTCCGCGTCGGTCACGCCGCTGAGCAGTTTATACTGCTGTACGGCGGCATAAACATCCACATCGGTGTTAAAACGTATTTTAAACCAGCCCAAAAGATTCATCGGCCGGCCGTAAATATCAACGCTTTTGGCGGTGGGGAATTGTTGCCATAAACCGGCCACGCCCAGTTGCTGTGCCAGCTGGTCTACGTCATTGATACCGGTCAGTCCCTGAGAGCGGGCTTTGTCCAAATCAAACTGCTGCCATAATTCTTTTGAAAATTTCACGCTTATTTCCCGCTGTTTTACGCTGGATTCGGCTTTGGCGCCCGAAGAGGCATTGGGCGGCACAACGGCCCAGCTTACGGTAAAAGCCAGTAACAGGGTTAGTAAAATAGTAGTAATACGCATAGACATACTCCTCAAAGATTAGGTTAAACAAAAAGGGAAAAATTTTACTTCCTCAAAAGCCAGGGTTTGGACGCCAACGATCTGTGCCTGTTCCACCACGGGCAACTGTTTAAAGTCCTCAACGATATCTCCGGCATCCAGTTCGGATTCGAAATAGAGGATCAGCCATTGTTCTTCGCTCCCGGTTCCGCTGTTAGGATCGGTAAAGGAGACAATGGATTTGGTGTTTATGGACGAGGCCAGGGCGTCAAATTTTTTATTGCCGATGGAGATATTGTGGTTCAATGATGCGCGATCGACCCGTTGTTGCATTTCCGGGGTAAGTTTAATGGCGATCATCTGTTCCTGCCAGCGGGTCATGGCTAAGCCGGAAACAGCGCTTTCCTGCGCGCGGAGCGGTAAAAAGGCAAATCCGAAAAATAAAAACAGAATTACATTCCTTTTCATAATGAACATCCTTGCAATCATTAGGTGGGCCTCCATGCCCTGAACCCGGTGTTTTGTGTATTTGTATCCCTTAAGGCAGGAACATCTGTAGATGAATGTCATTATAAGCCGCGCGCCTATCGGCCATTGTGACCAATGTCATTAGAAAAAAAATAATTTTTATTTTTATCCGGTCAGTTCCCGGCCATCTGTGGCTAAATTCTTTGGGATAGCGTATATTAGGCGCCTTGCATTTAACCTTGATGGAATCAAAAAGACCCGCATGGCAAAAAAAAATCAGATCGTCGTAAAAGGCGCGCGTGAACATAATTTAAAAAATATAGACGTCAGCATTCCCCGGGATAAACTGGTGGTTATCACCGGACTGTCGGGCAGCGGCAAGTCCAGCCTGGCCTTCGATACCCTGTATGCCGAAGGGCAGCGCCGTTATGTGGAGTCTCTTTCGGCCTATGCCCGCCAGTTTCTGGGCCTGATGGAAAAGCCGGATGTGGACTATATCGACGGGCTTTCCCCGGCGGTATCCATAGAACAAAAGTCCACCAGCCGCAATCCCCGGTCCACCGTGGGCACGGTTACCGAGATTTATGATTATCTGCGTCTTCTTTTTGCCCGGGTGGGAGCCCTGCATTCCCCGGTGACGGGCAAACCCCTGCAAAAGCAGACCGTACAACAGATTGCCGATGCCATCCTCGGCTGGCAGGAGGGTACGCGTATTCAGGTGCTGGCGCCGGTGGTGCGCGGCCGTAAGGGGGAATATCTGGAGATGTTCCGTCAACTGCGCAAGGAGGGCTATTTGCGCGTGCGCGTCGACGGCACCCTGTATATGCTTGAAGACAGCATTGAGCTGGATAAAAAACGCAAGCATGACATCGAAGTGGTTATCGACCGGCTGGTGATTGATGAAACCATCGGCAAGCGTCTGACCGAATCGGTAGAGCTGGCCTTAAAACTGGGAGAGGGGATTTTATATATCCACCGCCTGGATGACGACAGCATCGAACTGTTCAGTGAACACTATTTTGATCCGGCCACGGGCAAATCCTATGAGGAACCCGCGCCGCGGCTCTTTTCCTTTAACAGCCCCTGGGGGGCCTGCCCCCATTGCGACGGTCTGGGTTTTCTGACCGAGATCGATCCCGATCTGATCGTGCCGGATAAAAAGCTTTCCATCAGCGAAGGGGCCATCAAGGTGCTAACGCCGCGCAGCGAAGGCTGGAACTATGAAATGGTGGAGGCCATCGCCCGGCAAAAGGGCTTTAAGATGACCACACCCTGGTATAAGCTTTCTTCCGAGGTACAACATATCTTGTTGTACGGTATGGGCGATGAAAAGATAACCTTCCGTTATAAACGCCGTACCGGCTATGTGGAGTGGTCCAGCACCTATGAGGGGGTGGTCAATAATCTGAGGCGCCGGTACCGGCAAACCGGCTCCATGAATATCCGCCGCTGGATCGAAGGTTTTATGAACAATATTCCCTGCGAGGCGTGCCACGGAGCGCGCTTACGCCCGGAGGCGCTGGCGGTGAAAATCGATGACAAAAACATCGATGAGATAACCCGTTACTCCATAGGACGGGCGGCGGCCTTTTTTAAGGAACTGCGTCTGAGCGCCCAGAAGGAGAAGATCGCCCATCAGATATTAAAAGAGGTGCGTCTGCGTTTTCAGTTTTTGATGGATGTGGGGCTGGAGTATCTCAGTCTGAACCGGGCCGCGGGTACCCTTTCCGGTGGCGAGGCCCAGCGCATCCGTTTGGCCACGCAGATCGGCTCGCAGCTTATGGGGGTCTTATACATTCTCGATGAGCCCAGTATCGGTCTGCATCAACGGGATAACGCCCGGCTGATTCGTACCCTTTTGCACCTGAGGGACCTGGGTAACACGGTTCTGGTGGTAGAACATGACAAGGAAACCATGGAAGCGGCCGATTATATCATTGACCTGGGGCCGCGTGCCGGACGTCAGGGCGGTGAGATTGTGGCCACGGGCAGCGCGGCGAAAATAAAAAAATCCGCTAAAAGCCTGACCGGGAAGTATCTCAGCGGCGCTTTACAAATTCCCGTACCTTCCAAAAGGCGCAAGGGAAACGGACTCTTTTTGCATTTGAAAGGGGCCCGCGGCAATAACCTGAAAAATGTTTCTGTACGTTTTCCCCTGGGGACTTTTATCGGTGTTACCGGCGTTAGCGGTTCCGGAAAAAGTTCGCTGATCAACGAAACCCTGTATGCCGCCCTGTCACGCCATTTTTACGGCGGTAAAAAAAATCCACTGCCTTATAAATCATTGCAGGGTCTGGAACATATCGACAAGGTGATCGATCTGGATCAGTCCCCCATCGGCCGTACGCCCCGTTCCAATCCGGCCACCTATACCGGCTTGTTCGGTCCCATCCGCGATCTGTTCAGTCAGTTGCCGGAGTCAAAAATTCGCGGTTACAAGCCGGGGCGCTTCAGCTTTAACGTAAAGGGGGGGCGCTGCGAGGCCTGTGAGGGTGACGGGGTGAAGAAGATCGAAATGCACTTTCTGCCCGATGTTTATGTGCAATGCGAGGTGTGTAAGGGGCGGCGCTATAACCGGGAAACCCTGGAGATAAAATACAAGGGCAAGTCGATTGCCGATGTGCTGGAAATGACCGTATCACAGGCCCTGGAGTTTATGCGGAATATCCCCTCGGTAAAAAGAAGGCTGCAAACCCTTGCCGACGTGGGGCTGGGCTATATCCATCTGGGGCAGGCGGCCACCACCCTCTCCGGTGGTGAGGCGCAACGGGTGAAACTGGCCACGGAACTCTCCAAGGTGCAAACCGGCCGCACCTTTTATATTCTGGATGAGCCGACCACCGGTCTTCATTTTGAGGATATCCGTTTACTGCTGGATGTATTGACTTCGCTGGTGGAACGGGGCAACACGGTGCTGGTGATCGAACACAATCTGGATGTTATTAAAACCGCTGACTGGATCATCGATATCGGCCCCGAGGGCGGCGACCGGGGAGGCGCCATTGTAGCGAAAGGCACCCCGGAGCAGGTGGCGCGGGTGGAGGAATCCTATACCGGTCAATTTTTAAAAAGGGAGCTGGAAGGATGAACAATGAAATGATACTGTTTTATCTTCCGGTTCTGCCACTGGCCTATCTGCTGGGTTCTTTTCCCACGGCCTATATTATGATCCGTCTGTTCCGGAAAAAAGATATCCGCGCGACAGGCAGCGGCAATGTTGGCGCCCTGAACAGTTATCGCAGCAGTAAAAGCGTCCCCCTGGCGCTTACGGTGTTGCTTATCGACGCCTGTAAGGGTTATCTGCCAGTGTGGCTTTATCATCTTTACTTGCCGGCCACCGACAGCCTGTTACTGTTGTTAATCGGCATCGGCGTGGTGGTGGGGCACTCCTTCCCCGTATGGCTCGGTTTCCGCGGGGGACGGGGCCTGGCGGTTACCGCCGGTTTCTTTCTGGCCGTGGATCCCAGGGTGCCGGCGTTGTGGATTTTGGTATGGCTGGTTTACTTTTTACTGATCCGTAAGCATATTATCGCCAGCCTGGTGGCTACCTTTTTGCTGCCGCTGATCATCTTTTTTATGCAGGACAGCTACTTTGACAAAACCGATCTTTTACTTATCTTACCTGTTTCGTTTGTAATATTTTTAAAACATCTCGAGCGGCTGCCCGAAGTGATTTCCGGCGGCGTTTCGGTAAAAAAGGAGTCTGATTAATGGATCTGAAAAAAACAGCCCTTTACGATACCCATGTAAAGCTCGGCGCCAAAATGGTGCCCTTTGCCGGATATTCCATGCCGGTACAGTATAAAGGTATACGCGAGGAGCACCGCCGGGTGCGTGAAACGGTGGGCGTCTTTGATGTTTCCCACATGGGTGAAATCATCATCAGCGGTCCCGCGGCGCTGGAAATGACCGAACGGCTGACCGTTAACGACGTGGCCGGGCTGGCGGTAGGGCAGGCGCAGTATACGGCCATGTGTTATCCCGATGGCGGTATCGTGGATGACCTGCTGGTGTACCGCTACGCGGACAGGTTTTTGCTGGTGGTCAACGCCGCCAACAAGGATAAGGATTATGCCTGGATGCTGAAAAATAAAATCGGAGACTGCACCATAGAAGATGTCAGCGACTCCTATACCCAGTTGGCGGTTCAGGGAAAAAGGGCCGAAGCGACCCTGCAGAAACTGACCGCCGTGGATCTAAGCGCCATCCCTTTTTACTGGTTTAAAGAGGGCCGGCTGGCCGGAGCCGATATGATCATCTCACGCACGGGCTATACGGGTGAGCCGGGCTTTGAACTCTATTTTGAGAATAAACATGCCGTAAAGGTGTGGGAGGCTGTTTTTGAGGCCGGCGCCGGGTTTGACATAGAGCCGATTGGGCTCGGCGCGCGGGATTCGCTGCGTCTGGAGAAGAAGATGTGTCTTTACGGCAACGATATCGACGAAACCACCAATCCCCTGGAAGCGGGACTGGGGTGGATAACCAAACTGGACAAAGGCGATTTTATCGGCCGCGAGGCCTTACTGAAAATAAAATCAGAAGGGCTAAAACGCCGTCTGGTGGCCTTTACCCTGGACGCCCCCGGTTTTCCCCGTCACGGATATGCCATCCATAAGGGTGAGGAAAAAGTCGGTCATGTGACCAGCGGTACCGTTTCGCCCATCCTGGAAAAAGGCATCGGTCTGGGCTATGTTAAAAAAGAGTTTTCCAAAATCGGCACGACCATTGAAATCGAAATACGCAAGAAACGGGTGGCGGCCACAATTATAAAGCCTCCCTTTGTTTAGGAGAGTCTTTCCATGACGGGTGGCGGTTTATCCGGCCCGTCCTTTTTATTAAAAGTTATCACATAACCATCGGTCCCGTCGGCCATGAAAACTATCGATCCCCATTATACCGGTTTTTATCTGGAGCAGCCCCTGGGAAATAACCGTTTTTCCTGGGAGCGGCGTTCCGTAAAAAAAATCTGGGTACCGGCGTTGGTGGAGGGCCATCCTTCTCAGTTGAAAAGCGGCAGCCGCATTGTTTTTTCCGAGTGGGAAGAGGAACGGGAGTGTAATCACACCGGGCTGGAGTTTTTTATTTTTTGGAATAACAACGGTGTTCCCGTCTACTTTTTTGATAATCATAATCACGCCTTTTACTTCTGGCACCGCTCTCTGAACCGGGGCGACTTTTCCCCCGGCCTGCCGCTGGTTCATGTGGATCAGCACAGTGACATGCGCCGCCCGCCCGAGTGGCTGCCCGCGAACGCGGATGACCGGGAGGTGTTTGATTATACCGGCCAGGTGCTGAACGTGGGGAACTTTATACAACCCGCTCTGCGGCTGGGTTGGTTCCGGGAGGTGGATATTGTCGACAGTTCACAAAAAATAAACAGGCGCTATGAGCAACCCCTTGTTCTGGATCTGGATATGGACTTTTTCGCGCCGGAGATGGATTACATCGACCGTGCTTTAAAAGTTGCCCAAATCAGGAAGTGGCTGCGGCTGGCCCGCTGTGTTACCGTGGCCACCAGTCCTTTTTTTATGGATCAGCAGGAAGCCATCGAACTGATCGGGGAGATTTTTCGCTAAAGGCATCGCGCGCCCGTTTCAGTTTTTATGATAGCCGGTTTTAAAGATGACCGTCGCCTTGCTCAGGCCTTCACTGATTTCGGAAAGATTTCTGGCGCAACGGTCTACCATCCCGCTGTTCCGGATGACCTCGTCGCTCACCTGGTGTACCTGGATGATATCCGAGGCGATCATCTTGGAAACATTGGCACTTTCATTAATATTGGCGGACATCTCATTCATGCCGTCGGCGGCGGAAACGATGTTGTTGTTGATATCACGGGTACTGTAGGACTGGGCGGCCACGGCATCGGTAATTTCCGAAACGATGTTGTTGACATCGGAGATGACCGTATGCAACTGTTTGAAACGGTCAATGGTTTCACGGGTGGAATTCTGGATGGCCTCTATGCGCTGTGTGATTTGTTCGGTGGATTCGTTGGTTTGCCGGGCCAGTTCCTTTACCTCATTGGCGACCACGGCAAAACCTTTACCCGCTTCTCCGGCGCGGGCGGCTTCGATGGTGGCGTTAAGGGCTAAAAGTTTGGTTTGTTCGGCAATTTCCGAAATAACCTCGCTCACCTGGTTGATTTCCAATACGGAGTCATTCAGCTCCTGAACCAGACCCGAGGCGGTTTCGATCTCTTCAACGGCATGATGGGTTACCGTTTGGGCCTGTTGCGCATTGGCGGCGATCTGACTTACGTTTTGGGTGATGTTTTCCGAGGAACCGGCCACCGTGGATATATTTGTTGTGGCATTTTGGGCCACGCTGCTGATGGTTTCCATGGTAACGCTCATTTCTTCCGTGGCGGAGGCGACATTGTTGGCCTTTTCATTCAGGTTCTGCGAATTCACACTCATTTGATTGGATACCTGCACCAGTTCCTCGGCGGCATTGTTAAGCAGTTCGGTGTTTTTACTCAGTGAAAAAATAACGTTTTTCAGGTGATGTACCATGTCATTCAATGCCGTGGCCAGTTCCCCCAGTTCATCACCGCCCTGGTAGTCAATCCGCACATCCAAATCGCCTCCGGCAATTTGCTTGGCCTTGTCCACCATTTCTTTGATGGGCCGGGCAAAGGAGCTGCCAAAGATAAAACCGGCGACTCCGACGATAATTCCGGCAATGAGAAAGACGACTATGAACTGGCTGAGTTGGTCATTGATGGGCGCATAAACCTCATCCTGATCAATTTCCACCCCGATGATCCAGGGATATTTTTCGCTTCGCAGGTAGACGCCAACTTTATCCCCGCCCCCGGGTGAAGTAAATTCGGAAAAAGCATGCCCCTGGCTTAGGGCGGCTTGCAAACCCGGTTGGCTCAGCCTGCCTGAAAAATCACTTTTCTTTTCCACCACGGGCTGCAATTTTAAAGTGGCCAAAAAGAGCTTGCCGCTGTTTCCCAGTTTAAAGCCGTCATTTAAAATATGATTGACATAATCGATCTTGACTTCAAAGACGATGACGCCCAGGGTTTCATTGTTTTCGTTTTTAACGGGTTGCAGGTAGAGTTGATGATAATGGTCGGTTTCGGCGAATCCGAAAAAGTCGGTCACCTGCGGTTGGGATAAAGCCTTGTGGAAAAAGGGTGAGGCGCTTACATCCTGTCCCAGATGTGATTTAGCGGAATGGTTATGACCCGGACTGAGGACAACAACACCGGCGGGGTCGGTTATAAAGATATGGTGAAAGATGCCCCAGTGTTTTTCCTGAAACTGAAGAATCACATCGTAAGCCTGGTTCATGGCCGGGTTGTTTGTTACCGCGCTTTCCGTGTTTTGCAGAAAATGTTTAATGGCCGAAATATGGGCGATGGCGCCGGCTTCGTGGGCAATCATGTTCAAATGAGCCTCCAGCGATGATTGTTTTAAGGCCGCGACATGTTTCAGCTCTTTTTGGATTTCTTCTTTTAGGATTTCCCGGTTATGAGACATATTGTTCCATCCGGTAATGAGCAGAGGAAGCAGGGCAAAGGTCAATAATAATACTATAAGCTTACTCTTAATACTTTTCATGGGGAACTCCGTTTGTTAAAAGCTGCTCCTAATAATCGGATATAATTCAAAAAGATAATTCTTTGAAATGAATCGGTTAATTATAAGTAGGTTTGTGTACAAAAACGTCAATGGCTATATTCCTTGCGCAGTTTAAAAAGGCAGATTATGGCAAAAAAGAAAAATAGATCCTCCGAATCCGTTAAACCCTTTATCGGTCTCTTCCTCTCCGGAATCGCTCTGCTTCTTTTCCTGGCCATCCTCAGTTATCATGCGGATGACCCGGTGAGCCTGAACGGGGATCACCTGATTACGGTGGGCAACTGGCTGGGGCCGGTAGGCGCGGTTATCGCCTATTTCTTTATTCAGTGGACATTCGGTTATGCCGCCCTGATTATTCCGCTGATGATTTTTGGGGCCGGACTGAATATCCTGCGAAAAACCGAATTTAAACATCCGCTGGCTACACATATAAAGGCATCGGCCTGGATGTTCTGGATTTCCATGGGACTGACCCTGCCCGCGGCTCTGCGTGAGGGTGGGAAATTGTCGGAGTACTATCCCGGAGGACTGGTTGGCGGGTGGTTTACCGAACGGTTGGTAATATATACCGGTGAAATCGGGGCGGTGTTAATCTTTATCTTTTCACTTGTTTTACTGGTTTCCCTCTCCTTTGGGGGCACGGTAGGACAATGGCTTGTGGAAGTGGTACGCTGGAAAAATGCCGTGGTGAACACCCTAAACCAATGGCAGGCTGCTTTCCGGGAAAAACGCCGTGTGAAAAAACTGGCCCGGGAAGCTGAAAAAAAAGAAAACCTTGCCCGGAAAAAACAGCTTAAAAGCAAAAAGCCCGAGGATGTAAAACCCACCATGCCCGATGTTCCGGCTACCGAAGAGTCCGTGCCCCCGCCGGAACCCTTTTCTCCGGAAATTTCCCTGCCTGATACCACGGAGAGTGAAACCGTTCCCGCAGAGGAGGTTTCCCTGCCGGCAACGGAGTCCGCGCCTGCCGGCGAAACGGGTGAGGCGTTTGAGTTTAAGGAGGCGGTTGAAGAAGAAGAGGTCGATTATGACGATATGGTTCGGGACAGCATCGCCCGTTACCGTTTCCCATCCATCGACCTGTTAAACAGTCCGCCCGCCAACCGGCAAACCGTTACCCGGGAAGAATTGAAGGCCAATGCCGAATTGCTGGAGAAAAAATTGATGGATTTTGGCGTAAAGGCCAAGGTGGTGCGGGTGACCGCCGGACCGGTTATCACCCTGTATGAGTTGCAACCGGCGCCGGGGGTTAAGGTAAGTCAGATCGTGAGCCTGGAAAATGACCTGGCCTTGGGCATGGAGGCCCGTGGCATTCGGATCATTGCTCCCATTCCCGGAAAGGCGGCGGTGGGGATTGAAATTCCCAACCGCATTCCACAGATGGTTTACCTGCGTTCCCTGATAAAATCCGAAAAGTTTAATAAAAGTGATTTCGAACTGCCTATCGCCGTGGGCAAGGCCATCAATGGCGAGTCCTTTATTGTCGATCTGGTTAAGATGCCGCATTTGCTTATCGCCGGGGCCACGGGCGCGGGAAAAAGCGTGGGGATCAATACCATCATATGCTCCCTGCTGTATGCCGTGGATCCGGGAAAGGTGAAGTTTGTACTCATCGATCCCAAAAAGCTGGAGCTGTCTCCCTACCGCGAGTTGAAGGAACAGTATCTGTTGTACCGGCCCGATTTGGACGAGGATGTGATCACCAAGCCCAACAATGCCGTAAGTATGCTGAACACGATGGTACTGGAGATGGAGCGCCGCCAGGAGCGCATGCATCATCTCGGGGTACGGGATATTCGCGAGTACAACCGTAAAATTTTGAACAATCCCCGGGCCTATAAAAAGACCGAACATCAACTGATGCCTTATATCGTAATCATCATCGATGAGCTTGCCGACCTGATGATGGTTTCGGCCAAGGAGATAGAGATGCCTATCGCCCGTTTGGCGCAGATGGCCCGCGCCGGAGGCATTCATATGATCGTGGCCACCCAGCGCCCCAGTGTGGATGTGATCACCGGTCTGATCAAGGCCAACCTGCCGGCCCGCCTGGCTTATCAGGTGGCGACAAAGATTGACTCACGCACCATTCTGGACGCCAACGGCGCCGATCAGCTTTTGGGCAACGGCGACCTGTTGTTTAAAATAACCGGTACGGCCAAGCCGACCAGGCTGCAAAACCCCTTTGTGGCCATCGAAGAGGTGGAAGCGGTTATTAATCACATCAAAAAGCAGCCGAAATTGCCATATTACAGCCTGCCGCAACCGACAGAGAGCCGCAAGGGGATGTACGATGACGGTGTTGGCGAAGGGGCCGATCCGTTGTATGCCGATGCCCGGGCCATTGTGGTTCAGAATCAGTCGGGTTCCATTTCCCTGCTGCAACGCCGTTTGAAAATCGGTTACTCCCGCGCGGCACGGTTGATCGACATGATGGAAGAAGAAGGGGTTGTGGGCGCGGCCGTAGGGGGCAAGCCCCGCGAAGTGTTGATGACGCTTGAAGAGCTCAACCAGATTTCATAAAACCCTCCGGTGATAAGATAAAATGAACCCGGAGCGCCGTGGATCGTATTTTACACTATTGATGACGGACGAAAACATAAAGATAATTTTAATAAGTTGATAACAGGAACACCTATGAAACGTTTTTTTTCACTACTCTTTCTTTTTCTTATGGTCATGCCCCTCCTGAGCCAGGATGTGGAAGAC
>Ga0256832_1000227_pt1 | contig 35491 bp, 24 predicted proteins | sample 134614metaG_FD_190534 | JGI IMG/M metagenome (GOLD analysis project Ga0256832, IMG submission 190534) | Hydrothermal vent microbial communities from Lau Basin, Pacific Ocean - 134-614 | ecosystem: Environmental > Aquatic > Marine > Hydrothermal vents | place: Pacific Ocean: Lau Basin | collected...
CCACCATCGAGGAAATCGCCTACGTGCCGCTGGAAGAGATGCTCGCCATCGAGGAATTCGATGAAGAGACGGTGAACGAGCTGCGCAACCGTTCCAAGGACGTGTTGCTCACCAAGGCCCTGTTGCAGGAAGAGGCGCTGGAAGAGAAACAGCCGGCGGAAGACCTGTTGAACATGGAAGGCATGGATCAGCACCTGGCCTACGTGTTGGCCAGTCGTGACGTGATTACCATGGAAGACCTGGCGGAACAGTCTGTGGACGAATTGATGGACATCGAAGATATGGACGAAGAACGGGCGGCACAATTGATTATGACCGCGCGGGCTCCCTGGTTTGCTGAAGATGCGGCAGCGGGCGAACAACAGGGTTGAGTGATTTGGGGGATTTATGTCAGGCGTAAGTGTAAAACAACTAGCTGAAGTCTTGAGTGTCTCGGTGGAACGTCTGCTGGGACAACTGGACAAGGCCGGCATGTCGTTTGAAAGCGGCGATCAAACTGTCAGCGACGAAGAAAAGATGAAGCTGCTGAACTTCCTGCGTGATACCCACGGGGGCGGGGAGGTCAAGGCTGCTGAGCCGAAAAAGATCACCCTGCGCCGCAAGACCGTTGCTGAATTGAAGCAGCCGGCCGGCTCGGGGCGTGGCGCCACCCGTGGCAAAACGGTCAACGTGGAAGTGCGCAAGAAACGCACTTACATGAAACGTAGCGAAGTGGTTTCCGAAGAGGCCGAAAAGCTCAAGGCCGAGACCGACAAGATTGCCCGGGAACGGGAAGAGGCGGAACGAGCCGCCGAGCTGGAACGCCAGCGCCGTGCCGATGCCAGTGAAGCCAAGGCCCGCGAAGAAGAGGCGCGCAAGGCAGAGGCCGAGGCCCGCAAGCGCGAGGAAGAGGAAGCCCTGAAACAGGCCGCCGCTGCCGCGGCCGCACCACCGGTGCCTCCGCCTGCGGAGAAGAGTGAAAAACGCGGCAAGCGCGGTGACAAACACAGCAAGGCCGAGAAAGAGACCAAGTATGGCCGCAAGGAATTGCACGTGGATGCGAGCAAATCCGGGCGGCGCAAGAAGAAACCCCGTCGCGCCGGGCGCAGCGCGGTGTCCAGCAGCAGCGGCGAACATGGTTTCGAAATGCCCGTCGCGCCGGTGGTGCGTGACGTAAGCATCCCCGAGACCATTACCGTGGGTGAGCTGGCGCAGAAGATGGCGGTGAAGGCCGCCGAGGTCATCAAGGTGATGATGGGTATGGGATCCATGGTGACCATCAACCAGGTGCTGGATCAGGAAACCGCCACCATTGTCGTGGAGGAGATGGGCCATAACGCCATTCCGGTGAGCGACAATGCCATCGAAGAGAGCATTTCCCAGGCAAGTGCAGAAGAGGGTGAAAAGGTCACGCGCGCGCCAGCGGTGACCATCATGGGGCATGTCGATCACGGCAAGACCTCATTGCTGGATTACATCCGCAAGTCCAAGGTGGCCTCCGGCGAGGCTGGCGGCATCACTCAGCACATCGGTGCCTACCGGGTCGACACGGACCAGGGCCCCATCACCTTCCTTGATACCCCGGGACACGCGGCGTTTACCGCCATGCGCGCCCGCGGCGCCCAGGCCACGGATATCGTGGTGCTGGTGGTGGCCGCCGATGACGGCGTGATGCCGCAGACCAAGGAGGCCATCCAGCACGCCAAGGCGGCGGGTGTGCCCCTGGTGGTGGCCATTAACAAGATCGACAAGGAAGACGCCCAGCCGGACCGGGTCAAGCAGGAACTGGTGGCCGAGGAGGTGGTGCCGGAAGACTGGGGTGGTGACACCCAGTTTGTGGAGGTCTCCGCCCATACCGGCCAGGGTATCGATAAGCTGCTGGAGGCGATCTTGCTGCAGGCCGAACTGCTGGAACTTACTGCGGTGAAGGACGGCCCGGCCCGTGGCGTGGTGATCGAATCCCGCCTCGACAAGGGCCGCGGCAGCGTGGCCACGGTACTGGTGCAAAGCGGTACTCTGCACAAGGGTGACATGGTGCTGGCCGGGCAGGAATACGGCCGGGTGCGCGCCCTGCTGGACGAAAACGGCAAGCCCATCGACGAGGCCGGTCCGTCCACCCCGGTGGAGATCCTCGGCCTGTCCGGCACCCCCAGCGCCGGCGATGAGATGCTGGTGGTGGAAGACGAACGCAAAGCACGGGAAGTGGCGCTGTTCCGCCAAGGCAAGTTCCGCGATGTGAAACTGGCGCGCCAGCAGAAGGCCAAGCTGGAAAGCATGTTCGAGCAAATGGAAGAGGGCGAAGTGAATACCCTCAACCTGGTGGTGAAGGCAGACGTACAAGGCTCGGTGGAGGCGCTCACCGAGGCGCTGACCAAGCTGTCCACCGACGAGGTGAAGGTGAAGATCGTCGCCAGCGGCGTGGGTGGCATTACCGAGTCGGACGTCAACCTGGCGGCGGCCTCGTCGGCGGTGATCATCGGCTTCAATGTGCGCGCCGACGCCTCGGCCAAACGCCTCATCGAGGAAGAGGGCATCGACCTGCATTATTACAGCGTGATCTACGATGCCATCGATGAAGTGAAGAAGTCGCTGAGTGGCATGCTGGCGCCGGAATTCAAGGAAGAGATCATCGGCCTCGCCGAGGTGCGCGATGTATTCCGGTCGCCCAAACTGGGCGCCATCGCCGGCTGCATGGTTACCGAGGGCGTGGTGAAGCGCAACAATCCCATTCGCGTGTTGCGTGACAACGTGGTGATCTACGAAGGCGAGCTGGAATCCCTGCGCCGTTTCAAAGACGATGTGCAGGAAGTGCGCGCAGGCACCGAGTGCGGTATCGGTGTGAAGAATTACAACGATATCAAGCCCGGCGACCAGATCGAGGTGTACGAACAGGTAGAGGTCAAGCGCACGCTGTAATCACCAACGGGGTGATTGCAGATTGCGGGCATGACGTCGCGGGGTAAACAGACATGGCCAAGGAATACAGCCGCACCCGCCGGGTGGCGGACCAGATCCAGCGCTACATGGCCGAGCTGATCCAGATGGAGTTGGGCGACCCGCGGGTGGGCATGGTTACCGTCACCGGCGTGGACGTGACCCACGAGTTTGAGCGGGCGCGCATCTATTTCACCGTGCTGGATGAAAACCTGGCGGACAAGGAGCAGGCGCAAAAGGCCATCGAGTCCTCCACCCGGGCATTGAACAATGCCGCGGGCTTTTTACGCTCGGCCCTGGCGCGGCGTCTCAAGTTGCGCACCACACCGCAGCTGGAATTCATCTACGATGTCTCCATGGAATACGGCAATCGCCTGTCGGACCTGATCAAACAGGCCGCCGCCCCGGTCAGGGACGAGGAATCGGCCAACCCTCCGGCTGATCCGCCGTCGGAAAATACGTAATCATTTTTTCACTGGAGAATTCTCGTGGCGCGACGTCGTAACCGTGGCCGAAACGTAAATGGTGTACTGCTGCTGGACAAACCCACCGGCATCACCTCCAATGCCGCCCTGCAAAAGGTCAAGCGCTTGTTCAATGCCAACAAGGCGGGACACACCGGCAGCCTCGATCCCTTGGCCTCGGGCCTGCTGCCCATCTGCCTGGGGGAGGCGACGAAGATTTCCGGCTTTTTGCTCTCGGCGGACAAGGAATACCACGCGGTCTGCAAGCTGGGGGTGACCACTGACAGCGGCGATGCCGATGGCGAAGTGCGCGAGACCCGGCCCGTGGGTGGGATCAGCGTCGCCGAGGTGCAGGAGGTGCTGGAGGGTTTCCTGGGCCAGAGCCAGCAGACCCCGCCCATGCATTCCGCCATCAAGCGCAATGGCCAGCCCCTGTACAAACTGGCCCGCGAGGGCGTGGAGGTGGCGCGGGAACCGCGGGAGATCACTATTCATTCCCTGGACCTGATCCGCCTCGAGGGCGACGAGCTGGAACTGGCGGTGCGCTGTACCAAGGGTACCTACATCCGCGTGCTGGCCGAGGACATCGGCGAGGCCCTGGGCTGCGGCGCCCACGTGTCGGCCTTGCGGCGCACCGGAGTCGGCGCCCTGCACGATCAGCCCATACACACCCTGGAGGAATTACAGGCCGTGGACGCGGAGGGTGGCCCCGCGGCCCTGGATGCCCTGTTGCTGCCCATGGAATCCACCCTGCCGGACTGGCCCCAGGTGCGGCTGTCCGAGGACGCCAGTTTTTATCTCTGCCAGGGCCAGCCGGTATTCGTGCCACAGCTCAAGGACCGCGGCTGGGTGCGCCTGTATGCTGGCAACGAGCGTTTCCTCGGTCTGGGCACGGTGCTGGATGATGGCCGGGTGGCGCCCAAGCGGCTGCTGAGCAATCGCTAGCCCGGAAGTTGCACGAAGACGCTGCCAAATACAAACAAGCTCATGTTTACACAGCAATTATCCGGACTATTAGCGCGTAACGAACTGTCACCGGAACGCTATACTGGCGTCTGCACGCCTGGCGCGCCCGATCGCACCACTTTTCACTCAAAGCGTAGCAACAACTACGCTTTTCCCTCCAAAGTGGCACGCTCGAACACGCCAGACGCACATCCATCCGGTATCTTCATACAACTTCCGGGCTAGCCTTTAGGCAAAAGATAGCCACAGAGGGCACAGAGGACACGGAGTTTTTCTCACTAACGTCTGTGCCCTCTGTGGCAAAAAAACATGCCATGAAATGCGCATAAACTCCGCTATAACATGGTGAATTTCCACGAAATAGGGTAGAATCGCGCACGCTCACGGCGCTGGACCTAGTAGCCGGCTCGTGACACAGAAGTACTCATTTAACTTACTAGGAGACACTCATGTCTTTGGATGCAGCACAGAAAGCAGAAATCGTCAAAAAGTTTGCCCGCGGTGACGCCGATACGGGTTCCCCCGAGGTCCAGGTGGCCCTGTTGTCCGCACAGATCAATGACCTGTCCGGCCACTTCAAGACCCACATTCACGATCACCACTCGCGCCAGGGTCTGCTGCGCATGGTGAGCCGGCGTCGCAAGCTGCTGGACTATCTCAAGAACAAAAACATCGAGCGCTATCGCAGCCTGATTGCCGAGCTGGGTCTGCGCCGTTAACCCTTGCCTGCGTTGCCTGCCATCAACGCAGGCAACACGCGCTGAGTCATCCCACCAGAATCACGTTTAAGGAATTCTACAAAAAATGGCTATCAAAAAAGTCGTACAGTATGGCGAGCACACTCTCACCATGGAAACGGGAGAGATTGCCCGTCAGGCCAATGGTGCGGTCATGGTCAGCATGGGTGACACCGTGGTCTTCGTCACCTGCGTGGCCCGTAAAGAGGCGGAGCCGGGGCGGGACTTCTTTCCCCTCACCGTCAATTACCAGGAACGCACCTACGCCGCCGGCAAGATCCCCGGCGGTTTTTTCAAGCGCGAAGGGCGTCCCAGCGAGAAAGAGACCCTCACCAGCCGGTTGATCGACCGGCCCCTGCGCCCGCTGTTCCCCAAGGGCTTTGTCAACGAGGTGCAGGTGATCGCCACGGTGATGTCCCTGGACCCCGAGATCGATCCCGATGTGCCGGCGATGATCGGTGCCTCCGCAGCGGTGGCGCTGTCCGGCGTGCCCTTTGCCGGCCCCATCGGTTGCGCCCGGGTGGGTTATGCCGACGGACAGTACCTGTTGAATCCCTCCGCCACGGCCATGCAGACCTCGCAGCTCGACCTGGTTGTAGCGGGTACCGATGACGCCGTGTTGATGGTGGAGTCCGAGGCCCAGGAATTGTCGGAAGAAGTGATGCTCGGTGCGGTGACCTATGGTCATGAACAAATGCAGACGGTGATCAGCGCGATCCGCGAACTGGTGGCCGATGCCGACACCGTGGCCTGGGAGTGGCGTGCGCCGGAGGCCGACGAGACGCTGGCCGCCGCCGTGGCCGAGGCCGGCGAGGCGGTGTTCAACGAGGCCTACCAGATCAGCGACAAGCAGGAGCGTTATGCGAAGCTGAGTGAGCTGCGCAGCAACATCGTGGAGCAGTTGTGCCCCGAAGGCGAGGAAGGCACTTATGCCATCGCCGACGTGAAAGAGGCCATCGGCAAGCTGGAGAAGCGCATCGTCCGGGGCCGTATCCTCGCCGGCGAGTTGCGTATCGACGGGCGTGACACCCGCACCGTGCGTCCCATCTCGGTGAAGACCGGCATCCTGCCGCGCACCCATGGCTCGGCCCTGTTCACCCGTGGCGAGACCCAGGCCATCGTGGTCACCACCCTGGGCACGGCCCGTGATGCGCAGCTGATCGACGCCATCGAAGGCGAGCGCCGCGAGCACTTCATGCTGCATTACAACTTCCCGCCCTACTGCGTGGGTGAGACCGGTTTCGTGGGCAGCCCCAAGCGCCGCGAGATCGGCCACGGCCGGCTGGCCAAGCGCGGCGTGCAGGCGGTGATGCCCAGCGTCGAGGAGTTCCCCTATTCCATTCGCGTGGTCTCCGAGATCACCGAGTCCAACGGCTCCAGCTCCATGGCCTCGGTGTGTGGTTCCAGCCTGTCCATGATGGACGCCGGTGTGCCCCTCAAGGCACCGGTGGCGGGTATCGCCATGGGCCTGATCAAGGAAGGCGACAAGTTCGCCGTGCTCACCGACATCCTCGGTGACGAGGATCACCTCGGCGACATGGACTTCAAGGTGGCCGGTACCGAAAACGGTGTCACCGCCCTGCAGATGGACATCAAGATCACCGGCATCACCCGCGAGATCATGCAGCAGGCATTGAGCCAGGCCGGTGAAGGCCGCATGTTCATCCTCGGTGAGATGAACAAGGTGCTGGACAAGCCGCGCGAGGAAATGTCCAAGTTTGCGCCGCGCTACATCACCCTGAAGATTCACCCGGACAAGATTCGCGATGTCATCGGCAAGGGCGGCGCCACCATCCGCTCCATTACCGAGCAGACCGGCGCCGGGGTGGACATCGAGGACGACGGCACCATCAAGATCTCCTCCGTGGACAGCGCCGCCGGCGAGCAGGCCCTCAAGCTCATCGAGCAGATCACCGCCGACGTGGAAGTGGGTGAGACCTACGAGGGCAAGGTGGCCAAGCTCATGGACTTCGGCGCCTTCGTCACCATCCTGCCGGGCAAGGACGGGCTGGTGCACATCTCGCAGATTTCCGACGAGCGCGTGGAGAATGTCAGCGACAAACTCTCGGAAGGCGATATCATCAAGGTAAAGGTGCTGGAGATCGACAAGCAGGGGCGTATTCGCCTGAGCATGAAAGCAGTGGATGCGGATTAACTCCTGCTTGTATTGAGAGAAAAATGAAAAGGGGCCACTGGCCCCTTTTCGCTGCCATTCATTTTCAGACTTTTGTGAGAAATCATTAAGACAAGGAATACGTTATAGCCATGGTTCAGAAAATCAGAACAGCAGTCTTTCCTGTAGCCGGATTGGGCACCCGTTTTTTACCCGCCACCAAGGCCAATCCCAAAGAGATGTTGCCGGTGGTGGACAAGCCCCTGATTCAGTACGCCGCGGAAGAGGCCATTGCCGCAGGTATCACCGAGCTGGTATTTGTCACCAGCAGCAGCAAGCGCGCCATCGAAGACCATTTTGACCGCAATTTTGAGTTAGAAAGCACATTGCAGGCTCGCGGTAAAGACGACTTGCTCATGGAAGTGCGAAACATCCTGCCCAAGGGGGTGAGTTGTGTGTATATCCGGCAACCGGAAGCGCTTGGTCTGGGGCACGCCGTACTCTGCGCCAAGAATGTAGTGGGTAATCATCCGTTTGCTGTGATTCTTGCCGATGATCTGATTGATGATAACCAAGAGGGATGCCTGTCACAGATGACGGCCCTGTATGATGAACATCAGTGCAGCCTATTGGGTGTGGAACGGATTGATCCCAACGACACAGAAAAATACGGTGTCGTTAAAACTATCGCAGGGGATGCGCCTTTCGGCAAGGTTGAGGAGATCGTTGAAAAACCCAGCCCGGACGTGGCGCCTTCCAATCTAGCCGTGGTGGGGCGATATATTCTGTCACCGCGTATCTTCGAGATTCTCGAGAATACCGGCAAAGGTGCTGGTGGCGAGATCCAGTTGACGGATGCCATTGCCGAATTGCTGACGGAAGAGGATGTGCTGGCCTACGAGTTCGAAGGCAAGCGCTACGATTGTGGCAGCAAGTTGGGCTACCTGACGGCGACCGTGGAATATGCATTAAAACATCCATCCCTGAAGGACAGCTTTCTCGAGTACTTGAGTACTTATTGTCTTCCTGCCAAGAGATAGAGGGAATTCAGTGCTTGCTGGTGGCCTTGTTGGCGGCCAAGACAGCGTCGATCTCGGCGATGAGCTGGCGGAATTTCCGTTCATCCCCCCTGCCCGTTTGCGTGCCATCGCTTTTCAGACTGGCCTGGTAGTCTAGGGTCTTTTTTTGTAACGTCTCAAAATCACAATAGGCCAGACCGCCCAGTAGGCGGTGTAACTCCTCACGCAGGGATGCGTGGTTGTTGTCGCTAAAGGCCGTTTGCAACTTCTTTTTGCATTCGGGTAGTTCCCTGAAAAGCATTTCATTGAGCGTGTTGGCAAGCGGCGTGTCAATCCCGAGATTTTTTCCAGTTTGGGTGCCCCGCCCTGGCTTGATGTTTGCGCTCGCAGAAGCGTACACCCAGTAGCTGATTTCATGCAGTAGTTCATCAACAGCGATAGGTTTTTCCAGTATCTCGTTGAAATCCCGGTTTTGGTAAAGCATGGCATCCTTGGTTTGACTCACTGCGGTCAGTCCGATGATGGGGATGCTGGAAACAGGATCATCTAATTCGCGAATCCCCCGTGCGGCATCGATGCCATTCATTTCAGGCATGTGAATATCCATGAGGACAATATCAAAATGTCGCTGTGACAGTGCCTCGATAGCCTCTCTGCCATTTTTAACGACAAGGCTTGTTGCACCAGCGCGTTGCATAATTGTGTCTATGAGCTTGGCGTTTATGGCATTGTCTTCAGCAATGAGAATGTGCAGGTTATCCAGGCGGGTGTGTGCCTGATTATCCTCGGCCGCTTTAGTTTGCATCTGCTGGTCAAACACCTTTTCATTGAGTATGTTGCCGAGAGCCTTGTTGAGCTCCGTATCTCGAAAAGGTTTACTGAGACAGGCCGATGCACCATGTTCGCGTAATGTGCCAAGGATCGCGGACTCCGAGCTGCTGACCAGAACCAGGATGGGGATATTTCCATTTGTCCGCTGCGTACACAGAAAATCATGGAGATGAGTATGCCGGGCTTCGTCTTGATTTATGCTGAGTACGCAGAGGTCTGGTGGGTTTGTGCTATCGACAAGTGCATTTATATCCTCAAGCTCCAGGCATTCGTGAATGCTGAAACCTTTATGACGGAAGGTATGCAACAAGGCGTTTCGGGTGAGTTCATTGTTGTCATAAAGGATGAGGGTTTTGTTGATCCAGTGCGGAGTATCGCCAATATCACGTACCTCTCTGTTATCGGCTGACTGGCAGGTGAAGGTAAACCAGAATGTTGAGCCTTCCCCCTTGCGGCTTTCGACGCCAATGTTGCCGTGCATGGCTTCAGTCAGTGATTTACAAATGGCCAGGCCAAGACCGGCTCCGCCGTATTGGCGCGTGTTGCTTGAGTCAACCTGACTGAACGCATTGAACAGTAGCCGCTTATCTTTCTCCGAAATTCCCGGCCCCTGATCAGTGATGCTGATTTTGATGCACAGAGTATCCTCACGCCTGAAATCAAGCATGGCCCGCACCATCACTGTACCATGTTCGGAGAACTTGACGGCATTGCCAACCAGGTTGATCAGTACCTGACGTATCCGGTCAACGGCGCCGATCAGCTCGCGCGGCGTGTCATCATAAAAAAGTGAGGATATCTCAATGCCTTTTTCGTGGGCTGAGGGTGCCACTAGTATCAATACGTCTTCGATACACCTTTCAAGGTTGAAAGGAACATTGCTAATGCTTAGCTTCCCGGCTTCTATTTTTGCGAAGTCGAGAACATCATTGATAATGGTCAACAGATTGTTGGCAGATTGTTCGATGGTGTAGAGGTAATCCTCCTGCTCTGGGGTTGGGTTGGTATTCTTTAACAATTTCACAAATCCAAGAATGCCATTCATCGGTGTGCGGATTTCGTGACTGATGTTGGTCAGAAACGCTGATTTTGCCTTGCTTGCCGCCAAAGCCTGTTGGCGAGTAATGGTGAGCTCGGTATTTTGTTGCTCCAGCAATTCAAGTGAATCGCGTAATTCCCGGGTTGCCTGTTCAATCTTCTGCTGGGCTTCCTGATGAGAGGATTTTATCGATTGCAGCATGCTGCGCACACCCTGTTCCAGACTGAACAAAGCGCCTGTTGGATGGGTTTCAATATCAACATCAAGATTCCCATTCTCAATTTCGTTTACTGCATTGGTCAATGAGCTGATGGGCTCACTGATGTTACGGCTGATTCGTGTGGCCAGGAAAATGCTGATGATCAATGTCAATACGGTTACAGATAGAGCCTGCAATATGGCTTCACGTTTGTTTTTCAAGGCTGTCTGGTTGGAGACCTCCACTACTACCCAACCTATGACAGGGGGGATTGCGACTTCAGTATCTTCGAAGTCATTGATGTCTATCGCATGTTGGATAACGGGCTGGCTGAATACCCGATTGTGTGCGCCTTTTTCCCAGACATTGGCCTTTGGTTCATTGTTTTTGAGACTTTTTTGGATAAGGGGGATGCCTTCGCGGTTGGTGATAGTGATGGAGACAACATCGTGATTGGTAAATGCGGATTCCACCAATGGAGAAAGAAATCCCATGTTTCCGGAAAAAATGCCATATTCGCTGGCGGTCGCCAAATGTTTTGCCAGTGTCTTTCCGTTATCGACAATATTTTTTTCTATATCATCAATTTGCTTACTAACGAAGTAACTGAAAAAGAAAATCGACACCGCAGTTGTGGGCAATACCGCGAGAATGAGTACACGGAATTTAAGTGTTGGAGAAATCATTTGAATTTCTCCAGGGCAGTCTCGAGTTGCTTTTTTAAGGAGCTCGCGGGAAGGGTGGAGATTCCCAGGGAGCGGGCAACGTTGGTGTTGATGGTGATATCGAAACGGCTTGGATAACGCCCTTTGAATATGAAATCTTCCGATCCCTGCAGGATCTTTACAACAGTGTCTGCGGTTTGTTGGGCAATTTGCTCCGCTGTAGAAAAAGCAGCTGCGAGAGCGCCGGCTTTGACGTAATTGGCAGAGAATCCAATAACAGGTATGCGCTGCCTATAGGTGGTCAGCAAGATATTGCGTGCAGTATTGCGGTTGAATATCACAGGGTCGGGCAATGCTAACAGGGTATCGCTGTCAGCCAGCAAGCGTGAAAGCTTGCGAATGAGATTTTTTTCTGTGTTGATGTCCTCAATGCGATATTTGAGTCCCGCTTTCTCGAGAAGCCGGATAATATGGTTTTGCTCCGGCGCGGAGGATGAAGAAAGCATGATGCCAATTGTTTGTTGTGTTCCTAGCAATAATTTTGCGAGAAGAATTTGGCGCTCCGGCGGTGAATCGATATAAATGGCGGCGACATGCTTGTTGGCGGATTTCAACGCTTTCAGGTTTTGCCTGAATGCCTGACGGGGAACAAGACTACTGAGAATGGGCGGGGTAGTTTCATAATGGCTTGCCGCCAGCATGGCACGCCTACCTATGGTGAGGAGCAGGTCGGCATTCTTGATGATGATTGCGGATTCAGCGTCATCTGTAAATATCGTCTGAAAGCGTGTATTTTTGTGCCGAGTAATAACTGTGTCTTTGATGGTTTCAATGATCTCCAGGTAAGTGGGGCTCTTGCCGCTGCTGAGAATGATTACGGAAGCATCTTTTGCCTGCAGTGTCTGTGAAAGCAATAGCAGACACAGTACAAGCACCGCATGGCCTATGGCTTGTGCGGGTGTCTTCAGTCCCTGAAGAGTTGCTGTGTGTCTTGGCATCACTTTTCGTGTCGCAAGCGCCATTAATGGCTGTTAGTTAGTCCCATTCGCCGGATATCGATACATAGTGCTGGGGTTCCGCCAGATTGTCAGTTCGCCAGTCCAGGTAGTCGCCTGTGGCATTCTGCACTACGAAGGCAATTTCAGCCTCCAGGCTTCTCCATTTGATTGGCAGCGCTAGCCGTAGATTGACATGTTGATAACCAGGCAGAGGGTCGCCGGAGCCGAGGCCGTTGCTGTCACTCACTCGATAATAGAGGATGCTGCCGGTGACGTCGCCTGGAAAGTTGTTGATCAGCATGATAGATGTGATGTGTTTCGGGGCTGAATCCTTCAGCTTTTCTGAGGAGATGTTCGGGTTCTTGCTTTGGATGTCCGTGAGCGATCTGGAGATGATGAGGCGTGTGTCACTGAGCGGGAAGAATTCCAGGTTTGCCTCAATGCCGTGAACTTCGGCATCTGTCACATTATCGTAGGTTTCATATCTTTGCAGAAAGGGATCCGCGGGATTTAAGGTTGAGTTCCCGTCCAGTGTAATAAGGTCACGCAGCTCTTCCTCGTAAATTTTTACATCAAAGGAAATCTTTTTTCTGACGAGATTGGCGTGATATCCCAGCTCTAAGGAAGTGATTTTTTCCGGATTAATACCCGGATTACCGACCCATGCTGTGGAAACAAAGTTGGTGGGGGGTACGGGAAAATTCTCAACTGGAAAGCGAAAATTGGAGCGTGCTTCATTCAGGCTGGGGGTGCGTGTAGCACGACTGACAATCAGGCGTAGCGACTGCTCGGGTGTAAGCGAATAATTAAGGCCCAGGCGGGGTGACAATTCTTTATCTGCCAGATCGGAAACTTCCCACATGGCGCCAAGGTTGAGAGTAAGCCTGTCTGATAAGCGCCACTCGAGATTGCCAAATATGCGGCCCAACTGGTTGTAGAAAAATTCCTTGTTACCGGTGTATCCCGTGGCCGGGTCAGTACCGAATATCTGTGGGCCGTTGGCGGAATCCTGACGCAAGCCCATTCCCCAGACGAGGCGTTTGTCTTCGGTTAGCTGCTTGGTGTGTTGTAGTTCGAGATCAATGCGATTTGAACTGGTGGATGAGTCGAGCACAACATGCGCACCCAAAGGCGCAATGATGACATCAAAAATCTGGTCGATGTCTTCCTGGGTATGAAAGAATTGTAGGCTGATGGATTCGTTATTGCTTATCTGTCGTTGCCAGCGAATTTGTTCGAAGTTGATGTGTACTTTGCGGTCTTCCACGGCGGATAGCTTGTTTGAATCGATCTGGCGAATACCACGGGTGAGACCTGTTTGTAGCAACAGACTATCACGGGCGTTAATTTGATAGTCACCTCGGAAGCGGGCGATTTTCATGCGTCGATCATCGTCCCGAGTGCTGAAGCCATGGTCGTTGGTGACGCCGGCGGTGATCCGGTAATCGAAATCTCCGTGGGTTTTTCCGTACCGCGCATAAAGGTCTTTGATACCATCGCTGCCACGATTTGCTCGGGCAAAAACACCCGTGGTCTCCGAGGCATGTTGAGTGACGATGTTGATGATGCTCAGAAATGAGTTGCTGCCATAGCTGGCTGAATTGGGGCCACGAATCACTTCGATGTATTCGATATCATCCATGGCCAGCGGAAGATTCGTCCAGTCCACGCCGCCGAAGACGGGTGAGTAAACCGAACGCCCATCCACCAGCACCTGCATGCGTACGGCGTACTCACCGGTGAGACCATGGTAGGAGACAATTGGTTGATGACCACTGTCATGGCTCACCACGAAACCCGGCACCATGCGGAACAGGTCGGCAATTTCCCGGGCACCGGAGGCGCGGATCATTTTTTTATCGATGAGGGTGATGGCGGCCGGCGCCTCGGTAATGGGTTGGGCAAGTCGGGTGGCGGTGAGCACCACGGGGATGTCTTCAAGAAAGTCCTCTTCCGAGAGGGAGGCGAGTGCCACAGGCTCGTCGGCCGCGGCCGGCAGCAGAGGGGCCATAAGCAATAGGGCGCTTAACAGGGGCTGGCAATATCTGTTCGCTACACATATTGTCGGCTGAGATTTGAGCTTGCTGGGGCGTAGGTATGTTTTCATCGTGTCTGAATTTTCGGGGCGCTGTTCTGGTTTCCTTCCCTGGTTAACCCTGGCGCATAAAACAAAAGCTGCCCATCCTGCAATGTGAAGTTCATTCTAGCAGGCCTGATACAGCACTACTGCCCCTAAGTCATTGAAAAACGAGCTTTTGACCTCGTGGCCACTTGATAAAACAGGGCAAACCGGTACATTAGGCAGCCCGAATTTCCACACGGTAAACTGCCATGAGCTTCCCCACCATCGAATCCTTTGTCGGCAATACGCCCCTGGTGCGCCTGCAGCGCCTGCCTGGGGAGACCAGCAACACAATCCTTGTGAAATTGGAGGGCAATAATCCCGCCGGGTCAGTAAAGGATCGGCCGGCGCTGAGCATGATCCAGCATGCCGAGGCCCGGGGTGAGATCAGGCCTGGCGATACCTTGATCGAGGCCACCAGCGGCAACACCGGTATCGCCCTGGCCATGGCCGCGGCCATCAAGGGCTACAAGATGGTGCTGATCATGCCCGAGCACATGAGTGTGGAGCGCCGTGGGGTGATGAAGGCCTTTGGTGCGCAAATCATCCTGGTAACAAAAGAGCAGAGCATGGAAGGCGCCCGGGACCTGGCCCAGCAGATGCAGGCCGAGGGCAAGGGCCGGGTGCTGGATCAGTTCTCCAACCCGGATAACCCGCTGGCGCATTACGAGGGCACGGCGCCGGAGATCTGGCGCGACACGGACCAGCGCCTCACCCACTTCGTCAGTGCCATGGGCACCACCGGTACCATCATGGGCTGCTCGCGTTACTTCAAGGAGGTCAAGCCCGAGATCGAGATCATCGGTGTGCAGCCCGCCGAAGGGGCCTCCATCCCCGGTATCCGGCGCTGGCCCAGGGAATACCTGCCGAGCATTTATGACGAGACCCGCGTGGACCGCATCCTTGATGTCACCCAGGAAGAAGCGGAAAACACCACCCGTGCCCTGGCCGCCCGGGAGGGCATCTTCGCCGGCATCTCCTCCGGCGGCGCCGTGGCCGCGGCTTTGCAGTTGTCAAAGCAGGTGGAGCATGCGGTGATCGTGGCGATTATCTGCGACCGGGGTGATCGCTATCTTTCGACCGATGTGTTTCCGGCTTGAGAAAGAGTATCGAGGGGCGAGTGACTAGGGGCTAGGAAAAGACAGGTTGTTTTTCCTAGAAACTCGATACTCGCCCCTCGATACTTTTCCCTACAAACCCATTGGCCCGATATAGCACGGGCCTCATTCAATCAACAACACCAACCGTTTAAACCCGCCATGTCACGCCGTCGTAAAAAGCTCCCCACCGAACCCGTACGCGCCACCATCGAGGCCCTGTCCCACGACGGCCGCGGCATCGCTCACATCGACGGCAAGGTGACCTTCATCGCCCGGGCCCTGCCGGGAGAAGAGGTGCTGTTTCGCTACACCTCGCAGCGCGGCAAGTTCGACGAGGGCGATGCCGTGGAAATTCTTCAGGCCTCGCCGCAGCGCATCGCGCCCCGTTGCCCGCATTTCGGCGTGTGCGGCGGTTGCAGCCTGCAACATTTGAGCTCGGCGGATCAGATCGCCGCCAAGCAGGAACGCCTGCTGGAGAACCTCGCTCATCTGGGCAAGGTCAGCCCGGAAGAGGTGTTGCCGCCGCTCACCGCCGCGCCCTGGGGCTACCGGCGCAAGGCCCGCCTGGGCGTGCGATTCATGCGCCGGGAGCAGGTGGTGCGTGTGGGTTTCCGGGAAAGGCACAGCGCCTTTCTCACCGATGCCAAACAATGCGATGTGCTGCATCCGGCCATCGGTTCACGGCTGACGGCCATGGGTGAGTTGGTCAATGGTCTCTCGGTGCGTGACAAGATCCCGCAGATCGAGGTGGCGGTGGGTGACGAGGCGGGGGAGGGCGTGATCCACACGGCGCTGGTGTTTCGTCATCTCGAAGCGCTCAGCGAGTCCGACGAGCGGCAGTTGTGCGCCTTTGGCGAGGAGCACGGGCTGGGCATCTTCGTCCAGCCCAAGGGACCGCAGACGGTGCGACGCCTGTGGCCGGTGGAGGACAGCGCCTTCCGGCTGCACTATGCCTTGCCCGACTACGACGTCGAACTGGACTTCCAGCCCACGGACTTCACCCAGGTCAACGCCGCGCTGAATCGCAAGATGATTGATCGTGCTATCGACCTGCTAGCCCTCGATACCGAAGACCGGGTGCTGGACCTGTTCTGCGGACTGGGCAATTTTTCCCTGCCCCTGGCGCGGCGCGCCGGCCAGGTGGTGGGCGTGGAAGGGGAAGAGAGCCTGGTGGAGCGGGCGCGGGAAAATGCCCGGCGCAACGGCATCCACAATGTGGCGTTTCACGCCGTGGATCTCAACGGCGATCTCGCCGCCGAGCCCTGGTACGGCGCGGGCTTCAACAAACTGTTGCTGGACCCGCCGCGTAGCGGCGCCCCCGTGGTGGTGGAGAAACTCCCCCGACCCCTGCCGGAACGCATCGTCTACGTCTCTTGCGACCCCGCCACCCTGGCCCGCGATGCCGGCGTGCTGGTCAATCAGCATGGCTACTCCCTGATGAGCGCCGGGGTGATGGACATGTTCCCCCACACCGCCCATGTAGAGTCCATCGCCCTGTTCCTCAAAACGTAAATTTTACCACTGACTCTGACCCCGTTTTATTTTCCAAGACAAAGCAAAATTTGCTGCTATCTTCAAATGAGCCTGTGCAATGACAGGCAAGTTCTGATGTTTATTTTAGGGAAATAGCAGGAGGCGAAACATGGCCATTGGAATCACCCCGGCAGTGGGCAACTGGTATCAGGGCGCGGATCAGCAGCAGTTTGAAGTGGTGGCGCTGGACGAAGACGAGGGCGTCATCGAGATCCAGTATTTTGACGGCGAACTGGATGAAGTGGAATTCGATGTCTGGTCGCAAATGGGCGTGGAGGCCATTGCCCCGCCGGAGGAATGGGGCGCCGCCTACGATGACCTGGAGCGGGACGATTTGGGTTACACCGATCTCAACCTGCCCCCGGAAGCGTCGATCTTCTCCCTGGAAGACTTTGAGCGAGAAGAATAAGTCGCGGCTGTTTTCTTCCGGGTTTTGCCCGAGACGGAATGGCGCGGCTCAATCGGCGCGGGGGTGCAAGGCCGTCCTTTCGAACTGGATACCGTGCCAGCCCTGGCGCATGAAGGTACGAATGTTGGGGTGGTCGCTGCCCTCCGGATTCGGCAACACGTCCTCCCGGTAATACCGGCCAAAACAGGCCAGGGTCTGTTCCTCGTTCAAGCCATGTAGTGTGGCGAAGGCGAAAATCTTGCACGAGCCTTCGTTGCTGCCGGCCTGGTTGACCACCTGGTCGTGCCCGCGGCCATTGGTGAACAGCGTGGGCGTGTATTCGAAGTGTTCATCGATGCAATCGATCACCTCATCGAATTCCACGGTCTCGGGGCTGGACTTTATTTTTGTAGTCAATTCATCGACGGTCACGGAGTGTACCTATTTTTCAGAATTTTATTACCCCCTCTCCCCTTGAGGGGAGAGGGTTGGGGTGCCAACAGTAGGCGCTTTAGGCGAGGGGTGAAAGCTATCTACAGGTTTGCCAGGAAAGCCAAGGGCGCGCAACCTGAAATCCAATTGCCCGCGCCCGAATGCGGCAATCCCCTCGATATTGTTACGCAAACCTTTCGCACTACCCGGCGCCCCCAAAAATACACCGATCCTGTTTTCATACGCCGGCAGGCTCAACTGAAAGGCTGATTTGAAGTGCCGCGCCACCGAAGGCTCCGTGATGCAGGCGCATCGCATCAGGGCCCGCCGGCCAATGAAGTTCATCACCAGGGTACCCTGTTTGTTGAGATTGCCCAGCAGGGTGGTGCACCAGTTCTTGTCCGCGGGCACCGCACGCTCGTCGGTGCCTTCGCTGCCAAACAGGTCATCGATAATCAGGTCGAAGGGCGGGCCGTCGTAGGCGTTCAGCCAGTCCACTGCATCGGCGTGATGCAGGGTCGCCATGTCTTTTTTTATGCCAAAGAATTGCCGGGCAATCTGCAGGTGCGTGCGGCTCAACTCTACGCCGATGATCTCCTCCGGTTGCACGAACCGGCGCAGCAGATGAATCACCGAACCGCCACCCACGCCCAAGAGCAGCACATGCTTGATACGCCCCGGCGGCCGAAAGAAGGCCGGCAACACCAGCAGATCCCACACTCCGCCACTGTGCGCTCGATCCGGGTGGTACTGGCTGTGGAACACGCCATTGGTGTACAGCCGCCGGGAGCGACCGGCAGTGCGCACCTCGTACAGCGTGTCCTGGGTTTGTTTGTGCCAGAGCAGGGCCATGAAAAATTCGATTGCTGAACAAATAATTGGCGGGGATATCGCGCCAAAGTATATCACATCACCGCAATTAGCGGGTATCCGATAAGCCGGTGATTTATGGTTATTCGGCGAGCCAAGAGCACGCTATCGGACATGGTGGGGTTTTCTAAATACCCTGTTTGAGGGATGTGCAGGGTTCGCAGATATTGTAACTTCTCCCCCTAATTTGGGCGAATCATGCTAGGCAGGCAGGGTGCTTTTTCCATAGCACAGACAGCGGAGAGTCATTTCCACCCACTAAAACCAATGCTTTTTTGGGGGTTAAAATGTTTATATCCGCTTCCCTGCGCAACTACACACGTGGTGCCTCGGCCTTTTTTGTACTGCTTGCCTCCCTGGCGCTCAGCGCCTGTGGCGGTGGTGGCGGGGGTGGTGGTGACACCGGCGGGGGAGGTGGCGGAACCGGAGGCACCGGTGGTGGCGGCACGACGAGCTATACCGTCGGCGGGACGGTCAGTGGTCTGGCCGGGAGCCTGGTTTTGCAAAACAACGGGGGCGATAACCTCACGATCACGGCCGATGGCAATTTCACCTTCACTACGGCCGTGGCCGATGGTGCGAGCTATGCCGTCACCGTTTCTTCCCAGCCCACCGGGCAGACCTGTACAGTCAGCAACGCCAGCGGCGCTGTTTCCGGTGCGAATATCAGCAATGTGTCTGTCAGCTGTGCAAACAGCGGAAGTGGATTCACGATTGGTGGCACGGTCAATGGGCTGACCGGTTCATTGGTGTTGCAGAATGCAGGAAACAACGAGTCGTTGACGGTTTCCGCTGATGGCGGCTTTACCTTTACCCAATCCCTGGCAGACGGTGAGGGCTATGTCGTCACCGTGGTTACGCAACCGACGGGGGCGAGCTGCGTGGTGACTAATGGCAGCGGAAGTATCGCATCGGCCAATGTAAGCAATATTACGATCAGCTGTTCGTCACGCAATCTGGGTTTTGTCAGTTACGGTATCACCACAGAAGCTCCCTCTATTGTCAGCTCCGCCTTTCGTGTTGTCGATAAGGCCAGTGGTACACCTGTCACCGGCCTGGGTGTGGATGATTTTCAGGTTCTGGAAGATGGGGGTGTCATTACGCAACTGGAATCCTTTAAGGATCTCGAACCTATCGATAACATTCCCTATGTGTTTTATACCGTATTGGCACTGGATATCAGTTCCAGCCTGTCCTTGGCGGATATTCAGCAGGTGAAGGACACCGCCAAGGCGATTATTGCCGATCCGGTAACCGGTGCCAGCAAGTTGCAGACCAATCAGCAAGTTGCCATTTATACCTTTGATGGAACGGTGACCCAGGTTGCCGCATTCACCTCCAACGTGGATACCCTGCTCACGGCCATCGACGGCATCAGCCGGGGTGGTCCCTCCACCAATCTGTATGGTGCCATTGTCACGGGCATGGGGCGCTGGGTGGACAGTTTCTCTCTCAGCAACGTCACTTATGGCGCCATGGTGGTAGTCACCGATGGCGATGACACCTCGGGCGTCTATACAGAGCAGGACGCCATCAATGCCGTCGGCAACAAATTGCTGTATGCCATCCCGGTGGGCTCCAATGTCAACCAGACAACGCTGGAGAATATCGCCGGCGTGGATCACGTGTTCCCTGCTACTGATTTCAGCGAGTTGGGCACGGTCTTTGACCAAGTGACCACCGAGCTCGGCCGTTTCTCGGATGGCCTGTACTTCCTCTACTATGCCAGCCCCAAACGTGCAGGCACTCACACCATCGATGTTTCCATTGTGGGTAATACGAACACGGGGACAGATGCCAGCATCTCAGGTACGTTCAGCGCTGCCGGTTTCAGCGATGTGACGCCGGAGGTGATTATCAGTGGCGACGATTACGTGACCTTTGGTACGCCTGTCACATGGTCGGTGACGACTCGCTGGAGTAATGACCCGATCAACTATAGTTGGTCTGTATCAGATTCAAGTATTTTGTCGGTTGCAGAAACTGCAGGCGATAGTTCCAGTGCGATACTAACCAATGCTGGAAGCATAGAAGGCCAGGTAACGGTAACGGTGACAGACCTTAACTGGAGCGTATCAACGAGTAAAACGGTCAATGTGGTAAATGCCAAGCCAATAGCACGTGCATTGCCCGAGTATCATCGTATTACCGTGGACTGGGCGCCCGTGCAGGATGCGGTATCTTACCAGGTTTATTGGAATACCACTGGTGGTGTTACTACAGCGGATACCCTTTTAGCCAGTACAACCAATACATTTGTTCATCATACGGATTTGGATCCCTCACTGACGTATTACTACCTTGTGGTTCCCACGGTGAACACTTATTCGGTATCTGCATCAAACGAAATCAGCGCGCAGCCTTTATCTTTTGTAATGGCCGTACAGGGTGGTTTCCGCTGTTCACTGGAAGAGATCACCGGGGTGGTCTGCTGGGATAGGCAAAGCGAAGTGCCTGCTCTGAGTAACCCTGTCGGGTTATCCTCTGCAACCCAGGGAAATCATGCTTGCGCCTTGGATGATAGTGGTGTCGTCTGCTGGGGAAACAATAACAACGGGCAGACTACTGTGCCAGCTTTGAGCAATCCCGTTTCGGTGGCCACCGGCGGATCACATACCTGTGCGCTGGATGATAATGGAGTTTCATGCTGGGGCTTGAACAACTATGGACAGGCCTCGGTTCCAGTGCTGGATAATCCGATCTCGATTACGGCTGGATTGGTTCACACATGCGCCCTGGATGATAGTGGGGTGGTATGTTGGGGGAATAACAGCAACGGACAAGCAACGGTGCCGTCGTTGAGCAATCCCAGCAGAATTGTTGCTGGCCCATCTCACACATGCGCCCTTGATGATAGCGGAGTCGTGTGTTGGGGGAATAATAGTTCTGGCCAGACTTCGGTGCCGGCCTTAAATAATCCTTCTGCTATTGCAGCTGGTTTGAGCCATACCTGTGCCCAGGATAATAGTGGTGTGGTGTGCTGGGGTAGCGACGCATATGGCCAAGCATCGGTGCCTGTACTGAATAACCCTACGGCGATAGGTGCTGGTGGTGGTACTTATTTCACCTGTGCCAAGGACGATAGTGGCGTGGTGTGTTGGGGTGATCAGGTTCTAAATGCACCACTGAGTAACCCTGTAGCAGTGAGTGCGGGCGGGTATCATACCTGTGCCATTGATGACAGTGGTGTGAGATGCTGGGGAGATAATACTGTCGGCCAGATTAATGTGCCAACTTACCCAACATGGAGCAACCCGGTCATGGTGGAAGTTGGCGGCGGGAATAGTTGCGCCATTGACGATAATGGAGTGAGATGTTGGGGGGCAAACTCTCAGGGTCAGTCCACTGTGCCGACATTGAGCAATCCAATATTGGTGTCCGCAAGTGGTAGTCATACCTGTGCTATTGATGATACTGGTGTGGTGTGCTGGGGCGCGAATAACTATGGCCAGACCACAGTGCCTGTTTTGAGTAATCCTGTGTCAGTGGCCGCTGGCGGTAATCATACCTGTGCACTGGATGATAGTGGTGTGGTGTGTTGGGGTGTGAATAGCAGTGGTCAAACCACAGTGCCCGTTCTGAGTAATCCTGTATCAGTGGCCGCTGGCGCTCAACATAGCTGTGCCCTGGACGATAATGGTGTGGTGTGTTGGGGGGACAATACCTTTGGTCAAGCCACAGTGCCGGCCTTGAGTAACCCGGTCACCGTGTCTGCCGGAGGGAATAATACTTGCGCCCTGGATGATAGCGGTGTGGTGTGTTGGGGCGCGAATGATTATGGACAGAGTACCGTGCCTGCCTTGAGCAATCCGGTGACGGTGAGCGTCGGTAGTAGGCATACTTGTGCCCTGGATGATAGTGGCATGGTATGTTGGGGTGACAATAGCTCTGATCAGGTCATACCATTGTTTCAAAACAACCCAGTATGGCGGTGATTGTTGTACGTTAATCTATTGCTATCCATCAATCTGATGGATAGTGAGTTGTTATCAATTGATGGCCGGGTGAGTTAATCACCCGGCCGTTATTGTATTTACCCAATAAATCAGCGTGTCAGTTTCTTGTATTTAATCCTGTGCGGCTGATCCGCCTCGGCACCCAGGCGGCGTTTCTTGTTGGCCTCGTAGTCGGCGTAGTTGCCTTCGAACCAGACTACCTCGCCGCTGTCTTCGAAGGCGAGGATGTGGGTGGCGACGCGGTCGAGGAACCAGCGGTCGTGGGAGATGACCACGGCGCAGCCGGGGAATTCCAGCAGGGCCTCTTCCAGGGCGCGCAGGGTTTCCACGTCCAGGTCGTTGGTGGGTTCGTCTAACAATAAAACGTTACCCCCGGAGGCCAGCAGTTTGGCCAGGTGCACGCGGTTGCGCTCGCCGCCGGAGAGGTCGCCGACGCGCTTCTGCTGGTCGGTGCCCTTGAAGTTGAAGCGGCTGACATAGGCGCGGGAGTTCACCTCCAGGGTGCCGATCTGCATGTTGTCGTGGCCGCCGGAGATTTCTTCCCACACGGTCTTGTTGTCATCCAGGGCGTCGCGGCTCTGGTCGACGCAGGCGATCTTCACCGTTTCACCGATCTTCAGTTCGCCGCCGTCGGGTTTTTCCTCGCCGGTGATCATGCGGAACAGGGTGGTCTTGCCCACACCGTTGGGGCCGATGATGCCGACGATGCCGCCGCGGGGCAGGTTGAAGCTGAGGTTGTCGTACAGCAGGCGGTCGCCGAATCCCTTTTTCAGGTTAGAGGCCTCGATGACAACGTCGCCCAGGCGCGGACCCGGCGGGATGAACAGTTCATTGGTGGCGTTGCGCGCGGTGTAGTCCTGCTTGCTCAGTTCCTCGAAGCGGGCAATGCGCGCCTTGCTCTTGGCGTGGCGGCCCTTGGGCGCGGTACGTACCCATTCCAGTTCGGCCTTCATGGCCTTGATGCGGGCATTCTCGGCGCGTTCTTCCTGTTCCAGGCGGGCCTCTTTCTGTTCCAGCCAGGAGGAGTAGTTGCCTTCCCAGGGGATGCCGTGGCCACGGTCCAGTTCCAGTATCCAGCCGGCGACGTTGTCGAGGAAGTAGCGGTCGTGGGTGACGGCCACCACGGTGCCGGGATAGTCGTGCAGGAAGCGTTCGAGCCAGGCGACACTCTCGGCGTCGAGATGGTTGGTGGGTTCGTCCAGCAGCAGCATGTCGGGCTTGGACAGCAGCAGCTTGCACAGCGCCACGCGGCGGCGTTCACCACCGGAGAGCTTGGATACGTCGGTGTCCCAGGGGGGCAGGCGCAGCGCGTCGGCGGCGATCTCCAACGTGCGTTCCATGTTGTGGCCGTCGCCGGCCTGGAGGATGGCCTCCAGCTCGGCCTGTCGTTTTGCCAGGGCGTCGAAGTCGGCATCGGGCTCGGCATAGGCGGTGTAAACGGCGTCCAGTTCTTCCTGGGCGGCGGCGATGTCACCCAGGGCCTCTTCCACGTTGCCGCGCACATCCTTGCTTTCGTCCAGTTCCGGTTCCTGGGACAGGTAGCCGATCTTGATGCCGGGCTGCGGGCGGGCCTCGCCGATGATGTCGGTGTCCTGGCCGGCCATGATGCGCAGCAGGGTGGACTTGCCGGCGCCGTTGAGGCCGAGCACGCCGATCTTGGCGCCGGGGAAAAAGGACAGGTGAATGTCGCGGAGGATTTCGCGTTTGGGCGGGACCACCTTGCCCACGCCGTTCATGGTGAAAACGTATTGTGCCATTGGGGTTCTCTTGGTATGCGCTGGAAAGGGCTAAACTGTCGCGGCTGCGTTCACGAGCCAGCTGCGGCTTTTTGCCGTAAAATAGTTCTTCGAGCGGCGGATTTTAACACAGCCCAACGAGGCTGGGCACAACGGGTATCATCATGGCGGACTCTCAAGAAACCAACATCATCGATATCATCGATGAATTACAGACCCTGGGGGATTTTGTGCGCTGGGGGGCGAGCCGCTTTCTGGAGATGAATCTCCATTTTGGCCACGGCACTGACAACGCCCTGGATGAGGCCTTTTACCTGGTTACCAATGCCCTGTATCTACCCCACGATATTCCGCCGTACATGATGCAGTCGCGGCTGTTGCCCAGCGAGCGCGCCGAGGTGCTGGCGCTGTTGCAGCGGCGCATCGACACGCGCCTGCCGGCGCCCTATCTCACCTACGAGGCCTGGTTTGCCGGCCTGCCGTTCTACGTGGACGAGCGGGTGCTGATCCCGCGTTCACCCATCGCCGAGTTGATCGAGGCCCGCTTCGAGCCCTGGGTGGATGCCAGCCAGGTGCACCATATTCTGGATCTGTGCACCGGCGGCGGCTGCATCGCCATCGCCTGCGCCAAGGCCTTTCCCTTCGCCCGGGTGGATGGCACGGACCTGTCTGCCGATGCCCTGGCGGTGGCGGCGCAGAATGTGCAGCGTCATCAGGTACAGGATCAGGTGCGCCTGCACCAGGGCGACCTGTTTGCCGGGCTGGACGGGCAACGCTACGACATCATCGTCAGCAATCCGCCCTACGTGGATGCCGAGGACATGGCGGAACTGCCCGAGGAATACCGTCACGAGCCGGAGCTGGCCCTGGCCTCGGGGGAGGACGGCCTGGACATCATCCGGCGCATCCTGCAACAGGCGGGGGCCTTTCTCAATCCCCAGGGCGTGCTGATCGTGGAGGTGGGCAACAGCGCCGCGGCCCTGGTGGAGGCCTATCCCGAGCTGCCCTTTACCTGGCTGGAATTCGAGCGGGGCGGGCCGCCGGTGTTCCTGCTGACGGCGGAACAGCTGGGGGAGGGGTGAGGGGCATTCGTTTGCCCCCTGCCGCCGCAGGCGTGTGGTGATCGATCGCCCCCCGGGCTATAATTTCCCCACGTCAACGGGGGCAAAGCCCCAGCATCCGAGTAAGAATTTATGTCCTCCGCCTCCGCACAAAAACTGGTCTTCGACCTGGACCTGATCCGCCGCTACGACCGCTCCGGCCCGCGTTACACCTCCTATCCCACCGCGGTGAAATTCGACGAGGCCTTCGATGCGGCCCAGTACCGCGCCGTGGCGGAGCAGACCAACCGGCAGAGCCGGGCGCAGGTGGCGGCGGGCGGGCGGCCCTCGCCGCTGTCGCTGTATTTCCACATTCCCTTCTGCGACACCGTGTGTTTCTACTGCGGCTGCAACAAGATCGCCACCAAGGATCGCAGCAAGGCCCAGCCCTACCTGGATCGTGTTTATAAAGAGCTGGAGATGCAGGCGGCGCTGTTCGACGACGACCGGGTGGTGGATCAGCTGCACTGGGGCGGTGGCACGCCCACCTTCATCAGCCATGAACAGATGCGCGAGCTCATGGCCCAGACCCGCCGGCATTTTCAGTTACACGATGATGACACCGGCGAATACTCCATCGAGATCGATCCCCGCGAAGTGACGCCGGCGTCCATCGCCCTGTTGCGCGAGATCGGCTTCAATCGCATGAGCCTGGGCGTGCAGGATTTCGACACGGCAGTGCAAAAGGCGGTAAACCGCATTCAATCGGAAGAACAGACCTTCGCCACCCTCGAGGCCGCCAAGGCGGAAGGTTTCAAGTCGGTGAGCATCGATCTCATCTACGGCCTGCCGCATCAGACGGTGGCGAGTTTCGCCGCCACCGTGGACAAGATCATCGAGGCCGGCGCCGATCGCCTGTCGGTATTCAATTACGCCCACCTGCCGGAGATGTTCAAACCGCAGCGCCGCATCAACGAGGACGACCTGCCATCGCCTAAGGAGAAGCTGGACATCCTCCAGGAGACCAACGAAAGGCTGACTAAAGCGGGTTATGTCTATATCGGCATGGATCATTTCGCCAAGCCCAATGACGAGTTGGCGGTGGCGCAGCGCGAGCACACCCTGTACCGCAACTTCCAGGGCTACTCCACCCACGCCGATTGTGACCTGATCGGTATCGGCGTCACCTCCATCGGCAAGGTGGGCAATGCCTTCAGCCAGAACCACAAAACCCTGGAAGACTATTATCGCTGCCTCGACGCCGGGGAGCTGGCGGTGTACCGCGGCCTGGTGCTGGACGACGATGACGTGCTGCGCAGCGAGGTGATACGCCAGTTGATCTGCAATTTCTCGTTATGTCCGGCGGACATCGAAGCGCAGTTCGGCATCGATTTTGCGGATTACTTTGCCCGGGAACTGGAGGAACTGCAGCCCATGGCGGCGGACGGCCTGTTGACCATCGGCGACGAGCGCATCGATATCCTGCCCGCTGGGCGCCTGCTGATCCGCAATGTGTGCATGGTGTTCGACAAGTACCTGCGCCAGTCCAGCCAGCAGCGGTTTTCCAAGGTGATTTAGCACGCCTGATATTAATCGTCTCAAAATAATTGCTACAGGCCATTTTCCCCGTGTGGGAGCGCCTTTCCAGGCGCGATTCGCGCCTGGAAAGGCGCTCCCACAGGTGTTTGTCATCACCCACAGGTGTTTGTCATCACCCACAGGTGTTTGTCATCACCCACAGGTGTTTGTCATCACCCACAGGTGTTTGTCATCACCCACAGGTGTTTGTCATCACCCACAGGTGTTTGTCATCGCAATAGTCTGAGTTATTGGCTTGTTTTGCGGGCGCTCCTGGCCCTCGTGATACGGAGAGTGCCTGTAACGTCCGTTGTGATTTTACTTTAAGAGCTAATACGCCTCGGCCCAGGAAAGATTACTCTCCAGTTGCTCAATGGTGTACTGCTGCTCCTGGATGATCTCTTTCACCACGTCGCCCACCGAAATCATGCCCACCAGATTGCCGTTGTCCAGCACGGGCAGGTGACGGATGCGTTGCTCGTTGATGAGTACCAGGCATTCGCTCACCGGTTGCTGCGGGATGACGTGGATGACATCGCGGGTCATGATTTCTTTCACTCGGGTGTCTTTCGATGAGCGATCCTTGAGGATCACCTTGCGGGCATAGTCCCGTTCGGAAATGATGCCCACCAGTTTGCCATCTTCCACCACGGCCAGTGCGCCTACATGTTTTTCGTTCATCCGTTTGATGGCCTCGAACACGGTATCATCTGGAGTGACGCTCCAGACCTCACCGCCTTTGCCTTTGAGTAGTTCACCTACGCTAATCATGCTGTTGCCTCCATTCCAGGATTGCTGCCTCGGTGTGATTCACCGGCTCTTGTCTTGTTATCGGAGTCTCGCGGCGAAAGATTAGCGGATGATGATGCGTATTATTTAGTCTTTCATAAACAATAGGTTATGATTGTATCTGAAGGCGGGCATCCTTGGCCGAGGGGGAAGAATTTCATTTTTCCGGGTGTCGGCCGTTGTCTGTTGTATACATGTTTCGAGCGAGGGGAAGTGCAATGATAGAGGATCTCAAGGGCGACGAATCCTGGCGCATGTTCAGGATCATCAGTGAATTCACCGAGGGCGTGGACAGGCTTTCGCGCCTCGGTTATGCCATTTCCATTTTTGGTTCCGCGCGTCTGCAACCAGACAACCCCTATTATCAGCAGACGGTGGAGATCGCCCAGCGCCTGGCGGCGGAGGACTTCGCCATCATCACTGGTGGGGGGCCGGGAATCATGGAGGCGGCCAACAAGGGGGCCTTCGAGGCCAAGACAAAATCCGTGGGGCTCAATATCCGTCTGCCCCATGAACAGTCGGCCAATACATTTCAGAATATCTCCCTGGAGTATCGCTACTTCTTTGTTCGCAAGGTGATGTTCGTCAAACATTCCATGGGTTATGTGTGTATGCCTGGCGGGTTTGGCACGATGGATGAGTTTTTTGAGGCGTTGACGCTGATGCAGACGGAAAAGATTTATCCCATGCCCATGATTTTGTTTGGGGTGGATTACTGGCAGGGTCTCATCGACTGGATGAAGGCCACCATGCTGACCAATGGCACGGTGTCAGAGACGGATTTCGATTTCGTTACTCTGACGGACGATGTGGAGCAGGCGGTGGAGGCCATGGTCAAACACCGCGCCTGGAAGGAAAAAATGAAACAACAGGCACTCAGTGAGAAGCAGCCCTTTGATCGTTGAGCTTTGTGAGTTGCTATTTTTGTATGTGGAGTCACTGCTGTCCCGTGAAGATGCGCAACATGATTTGAAAATTTGAGACATGATCAGTCAGTAATCTCTACCGTCATTCCGGCGAAGGCCGGAATCTAGAATGTCGTTGAAACCACTGGATTCCGGCCTTCGCCAGAATGACGGATAAAAAAGTCAATGGGACAGTGATGTGGAATCATTGCTGTTCACAAAGCTTTGCCGGCTTTGCGTGATAATGAGTCGCTCAACACTTGACGATAGGTGTAATTTGCGAGACATATCGAAGCCGGATGGGGCCTGTCAATTCTGTTCTCTCTCCCAAGATTGGGAGAGGGTCAGGGTGAGGGTTGATGAATCAATCACTTGGAGTGGCTGTGCCACTCACCCTTCATCCTGGCCTTTTCCCCTTGAAGAGGAGAAGGAAATACAGGGGGCCGTTGCAATGAGTGGAGTTACACCCGCAGGGATTCCTGCACTTCCTTGATGGCCTCGCCGGTTTCATCCATGTCGATGACACTGACCTCGGTATCCAGCCCCAGGCGTGCGAAGGAGGGCACTTCGCTCCAGTCCATTTTGGCGTGGGGATGTTCCTTGCCAAAGTAGCTTTGCAGGTTGGCGGCGATCACCACATCCACCAGATCCGCCGGGCCGCCTGGCTCGTAGTCCAGGTCTTCGTGCTTGGCGGCTACATTGATGATGTCCTGGGGGAACTCCCAGCTGCTTAATAATGCCACGCCAATAGTGGTGTGCAACTCCTGGATGATTTCCGCCAATACATCGGGCTTGTCCAGCAGCTCCGGAATGTCTTCCGCGTATTTGATGATGGGCAGGGCGCCGATGTCGTGTACCAGGCCGGCGAACATGGCTTGGTCGGGTTTGAGTCGCGCCATGCTGGCCAGGGCCTGGCTGATGGCTGCCACTTCGGTACTGTGTGCCCAGAAATTGCGGAACAGTTTATCTGTGATATCTGTAGTGGGTTGAAAGATCTGCTGCACGATGAGGCTGTTCACGGTATTGCGCACTGTGGTGTTGCCCATGCGGGTGACTGCCATGTCCACACTGTCGATGTGCTTGGTGCCGCGCAGCAGGGGGCTGTTGGCCACCTGGATCAATTTGGCGGACAGCGCCGCATCGGTACTGATGACCTTGGCCACGGCCTTGGTATTGGCGTTTTCGTCCGCCAGAGTGTCGCGTACTTTCAGCGCCACTTCAGGCAGGCTGGGCAAGACCAGCTTGTTGGCTTCCAGTTCGGTGATGAGTTGCGTGAGGATACGGTTTTTCAGCTCAGACATGATGGCTCCGAGGGATGGTCATTAGTGGTCCTGCTCTATTAGCGGGCTGAGAGGTGGAAAATTTAGGCGCATTTTGTGCCGCGAAGGGCCTCTTAACGCAGCAGAAAATAAACCAGAATCAGGTTGGTGATCAGCATGGCAATGGCCAGTAGGCGCCAGAAACGGGTAGGGTCGCGTTCCAGAAGCGGGCGTTGTTGCTCCTGCATGAATTCTGGATTGGGATGCGACAGGTCGTGGACGAATTCCGAGAGGGTGTCGTAGCGTTGTTGTGGATCGGGATGCACGGCCTTTTGCAGGGCACGATCCATCCACAGCGGGATCATGGGATTGTGCTGGGTGCTGGGCTGGTAGACTAGGTTGGCGATTGCCTTGGCCGTATTAGCATGTTCCAGGGTGTTGCCGTAGGGTAGTTTTCCGGTGAGCAGTTCATAGCTGATGGTGCCCAGCGAGAAGATGTCCGAGCGATTACTGCCCGGTTGACCCAGCAGGTACTCGGGTGCGGTGTAATTGCGCGTGCCCAGCAGGTTGAGGCGTTCGATGGGAGAGTGAATCTCGGCGATGCCGGCGATCTTGGTTGAGCCGAAATCGATGATACGAATCCTGCCACTGGCATCGATCATGATATTTTCCGGCTTAAGGTCCTGGTGCAGCATCTCCAGGCGGTGAAAGGCGCGCAGGCCGGTAACGATCTGTTCCACCAGCAAGCGCACTTCCTTGATATCAGGTTTGGAATGCTGATCCATCCATTGGCGTAGGGTCTGGCCATCGACGTACTCGGTAACGTAGTAGAGGAATTGTCGCGGCCGGTCCTTGTCGTAAACGGTAAGTACCCGAGAGTTGTGTATGCGCTTGCCCACCCACTCTTCGCGGATAAAGCTCTCGATGTAGGTGGCATCGTCTTCAAAGTTTACCGACGGTGTTTTGATGACGACCAACTGTCCCGTTTCAATATCTTCCGCCTTGTAGACCTGGGTGCGATTGCTGGCATGTATTTCCCGCAGGATGCGATAACCGTCGAGGACCATCCCCGGTTCCAGGTCCGGCGGGAAGGGCAGGCGGGTGAGTTCCTGATGGGCTTCATCGGCGCTTTGCACCGGCAGACTGTCGATGCGTAATACCTGGCAGGTGATGTTGTCGGTGCTGCCCTGGTCTAACGCGAATTGTACGATGGCTTTTGCCGCATGTTCCGGCTGACGGTTTTCGCCGAGGAGTCGGGTGATTTCCTTGTCCGGGATGAAATCATGCACACCGTCAGTGGTGAGGACATAAACATCGCCAGCTTCCAGCTCGGTTTTTCGGTAGTCGATTTCCAGATGGATATCGATGCCCATGGCGCGGTTGAGATAATCCTTATCGCCCACCCAGCGACGATGATCCGTGGTCAGGCATTCCAGATCCTTACCCTGCAAGCGATACACCCGGGAATCACCGACATGGAAAATGTGTCCGGTGGTGGACTTGAGGATCAAAGCACTAAAGGTGGTGATCATGCCGCGATTGTGCTGCCGCGGGTCTGCCTCGTGTTGCAGGCCCTTGCTGTACAGCCAGCTGTTGATGGCGGTGAGGATCTTGTGTGCCGAGGTCTTGGTGGTCCACGAGTCGGGAGTGGAGTAGTAATCGGTGAGGAAACTGCCCACGCAGGACTCCGCCGCCTCGCGTCCGGCGATGCTGCTGCTCACCCCGTCGGCAATGGCAATGGCGATGCCCTTGTTCTTCAGTTGTGGCTCATCGGGAACGATGGCGCCATGGAAGTCCTGGTTCTCGTCCTTGAGCCCCTGTTCCGAGTGTTGGCCGAGGGTGATGCTGAGTCTGGCGGTCATGATGTATCGAGAAAAACTATTTTCCGGGTTGGCCGGAAAAGAACGTTTCCATCTCAACAACAAGTTTTCCCTGAAGCTGTTTCAGCCAGTAATCGAGATGGAAACGGTATTTGTTCTCAAACATCAGCATGTGTGTGTATTCTTTGACGAGTTCTCGCCTGGCATGAGTGATGTTATCGGGATTCCTTCCAAAAATTTCCTCGTACCAGCTGGTGATGAATTCGTCATCAAACTGATACTGACTACGGATGGTTTTGGTTAAAAAATAGGCGCACATCTGCTCTTCGCTGAATTTTTTTCGTAACCTCACCTCGATCCGCTTTTCGGCTTCCGTCAGTTTGTCTACCTGCTTTGGCATCTGTTTGTCTCATGCGACCATTTGGATGCATGACAATAATTGTTTCCCTATTTCACATCAATCATCTGTACCGTCCCATCCGGCATGATTTCGGCCATCTGACCTTTGGGTTCCTCGAGGAAGGCGAGGATCAGCAAAAAGACAAAGGCTGCGACCATGCCGATGAATAGAAAGAATTGGTCATAATCCACCAGTGAGTTGACCGTGAGGAAAATCACCGCGCCCACGTTGCCGAAGGCGCCCACCATGCCGGCGATCTGCCCGGTCATGCGCCGTTGCACCAGTGGCACCATGGCGTACACGGCGCCCGAGCCGGCCTTGGAGAAGATGCCGCCGACAATGGTGATTGCCACCACCATCCACACCGGCCAGCTCTTGTCCACCAGTCCCAGGACAAGGAAGCTGGCGGTGATGCCGGCGAAGACGATGCCCAGGGTGAGTTTGCGGCCGATCTTGTCACTGATCCAGCCGCCACCGGGACGGGCCACCAGGTTAATGAAAGGGTAGATGCCGGCCAGCACCGCTGCCGTGACCTTGGGTACATCAAACCAGTTGACATAAAACATGGCCAGCATGGAGACAACAGCCAGTTCGGTGCCAAAGGTCACCAGATAGGCGAAGTCGAGTATGGCCACCTGCTTGAATTTGTAGCGGTGCAGTTCGGGTACGGGTTTTTTCAGCACATGCCCATTGATATGCCATATCTTCCACACCTGTACCAGGTAGATTCCCAATAATGCGGCATAGATTATCCAGGTGGCACCATCGCCAATCAGGCCCATATTGGCCGGTGAGAGCTTCCAGGTGAGAATGCCCAGGGCAAGGAACAAGGGAATATTCATCACCATATATAGCAACAGGTCTCCTGCACTGGTCACTTCCATGGCGCCGGTCTTTTTCGGTTTGAAATAGGTGGAGCCCTTGGGCGTGTTGCTCACCCGGGTGTAATACAGCAGGCCATAGGCAATGGCGACAACACTGGCGGCGGTGAGGGCGATGCGCCAGCCATTGGTGCCACCTACGTTGGCGGCAATGAAGGGCAGGGTGAGGGCTGCGCCAGCGGCGCCGAAGTTGCCCCAGCCGCCGTAGATGCCCTGTGCCAGGCCGGTTTGTCTGGCGGGGAACCATTCGCCGATCATGCGAATACCCACCACGAAGCCGGCGCCGATGAAGCCAGAGAAGAAGCGCAACAGGGCCAGTTGTTCATAACTGCCCGCCCAGGCGAAGGCGATGCTGATCAGGCCTCCCAGCACCAGGATACCGGTGTACATGATGCGCGGCCCCAGTTTGTCCACCAGCATGCCCACCACGATGCGCGAGGGGATGGTCATGGCCACGTTGAGGATCAGCAACACCTTGGCCTGCTGGTCGGTGAGCGCCAGGGCCTCCTTGATGAAGGGCATGATGGGCCCCAGCCCCAACCAGACCACGAAGGTCATGAAAAAGGCGAACCAGGTGTAGTGCAGTATGCGGATGTTGGCCTGTTTCAGATCGAAGATGTTGAGTTTGCTTGGCATAGCGCTGTTCCATTCAAAGTGGTGTCTATACACGGGCCCTGAGCAACAAGCGTGCCATAGTTCTAAGTCTCAGAAATTACTGAATAATTTTGTTGAGATCGGGTGAGGTGCGTGCCCCGGGGCACTGTGGCGGTGCAGTTTTCGGGCTTGGCCGTAGCCCGTTTTCTCATACTGGTGCAGTGACGCCATCGCCGGGAACACCACTCGCGAGTGATCTCGAAGGTGTCTTGAATCAAAGGCATAGGGCCTTTCCAGCTTTCTGCAGGCAGCCTTGTGTGTGTCAATTTCAGACCAGATAGCCCAGGGTTCCCTCGGTATATTAGGAGGTGCTTAATAACGAGGCATATGGCTCTCGTTATGCACCAGAGTGGTGCGCGAATGTGGGGGCAGGCCCTGTGGGTGATTGGAGCACAATAAATATATCAAGTAAAAACAATATATTAGGAATTTTTCCAAGACTGGCACATGAATTGCAATCTGTGGGCAACAATCATTAACCACAGTCCCAGAAAGATCCTTTGCGGTCGGAGAAGTGAAATGAAAGAAAAACTCGTCCTTATCGGTAATGGCATGGCCGGCATGCGCGCCATCGAGGAATTACTCGAGATTGCCCCGGACATGTACGACATCACCGTGTTCGGCGCCGAGCCCTACGGCAACTACAACCGTATCTTGCTGTCGCCGGTGCTGGCGGGGGATAAGACCATCGATGACATTATGCTCAACGATGAACAATGGTACGCGGACAACAACATCACCCTGCATAAGGGCAAGAGGGTGGTGGACGTGGATCGTCGCAACCGCAAGGTGATCGCCGAGGATGGCACCGTGGAGGAGTACGACCGCCTGTTGCTGGCCACCGGCTCCGATCCCTTCATTATTCCCGTGCCGGGGCATGACCTGGAAGGGGTGATCAGCTTCCGCGACATCCACGACGTGGATGCCATGCTGGAGGCCTCGAAGACCCGCAAGCATGCAGTAGTCATCGGCGGTGGCCTGCTGGGCCTGGAGGCGGCCAACGGCCTCATGCTGCAGGGCATGCACGTCACCGTTGTGCACTTGATGGAAACACTGATGGAACGGCAGATGGATGCGGTGTCCGGCGCCATGCTGAAGAAATCCCTGGAAGAACGCGGCCTGAATTTCCTCATGGGCGCCAACACCGAGGCCATTCTCGGCGAGGACCGCGTCAAGGGCGTGCGTTTCAAGGATGGACTGGAGATCGCCGCCGACCTGGTGGTGATGGCCGTGGGCATTCGCCCCAACAAGGCACTGGCGGAAAAGATCGGCCTGCATTGCGAGCGCGGCGTGGTGGTCAACGACACCATGCAGACCTTCGATCCAAAGATTTATGCGGTGGGTGAATGTGTGCAGCACCGCGGCGAGACCTACGGCCTAGTGGCGCCGCTGTTCGAGCAGGCCAAGGTCTGCGCCAATCACCTGGCGAAGATGGGCATCGCCCGGTACGAGGGCTCGGTGACCTCCACCAAGTTGAAAGTCACCGGCATCGACCTGTTCTCCGCCGGCGACTTCATCGGCGACGAGACCACCGAAGAGATCGTCATGCAGGACGCCGCGCGCGGTGTGTACAAAAAAGTGGTGCTCAAGGGCGACCGGATTCAGGGCGCGGTGATGTACGGCGACACGGTGGACGGCGCCTGGTATTTCCAGTTGATGCGTGATGGCACCGACGTCAGCGATTTCCGCACGGCCCTGATGCTGGGCCAGGCCCATCTGGGCGACTCGGGTCACGGCGGCATCACCGCGGCGGTGGAGATGAGCGACGACATGGAGGTGTGCGGCTGTAACGGGGTGTGCAAGGGCGACATCGTCAAGGCCATCACCGCCAAGGGCCTGTTTACCCTGGACGACGTGCGCACCCACACCAAGGCCTCCAATTCCTGCGGTTCCTGTACCGGCCTGGTGGAGCAGATTCTCGCCAGCACCCTGGGTGGCGATTATTCCGCCGCGCCGCACAGCAAGCCCCTGTGCAAGTGCACCGATCATCCCCACGACGACGTGCGCCGGGTGATCAAGGAACAACACCTCACCAACATTCGCGCGGTGATGGATTTCATGCAGTGGAAGACCCCCGATGGTTG
>Ga0256832_1000228_pt1 | contig 35408 bp, 37 predicted proteins | sample 134614metaG_FD_190534 | JGI IMG/M metagenome (GOLD analysis project Ga0256832, IMG submission 190534) | Hydrothermal vent microbial communities from Lau Basin, Pacific Ocean - 134-614 | ecosystem: Environmental > Aquatic > Marine > Hydrothermal vents | place: Pacific Ocean: Lau Basin | collected...
CTTCCAAAAGTATCAAGCAGAAAGTATGCTACAGGTCCCATTACCGTAAGTTCGGGATCAAAAAGCGATATCGCCCCGACTCTGAAAACTTCTATAGGGTTTAAAAGGGCTATGGATATAATCAAATTATCATCCCATCTGTTTTGAAGCATCAATCCAATAAGAGCTATATCGATGAAAGCCAAAAGCGTAATCCAAACTACAAAACTTGCCCCCAGCGCTACGTCATGGCTTTTTACAATTGTGGAGATAAAAAAGGCTATTCCCAAAAAAACGGCGCAAATAGCAAATATCAAAGCGCTATAGGATAGCAAAATCGCCCAAGGAATCTCACCTCCTTTAAAAACTCCCCAAATAACTCCTATTAAAAAAGCCAAAAACACAGGGAAAAAGGTGATGCTAAAACGCCCTATCATCTTTCCCCAATAATAATCCCTTAAAGATATAGGGAAAGATAGCATATACTCCAAAACAGCGCTCTCTCTATCCACAGAAATTGATTTTACCGTAGTTATTAAAATAAAAATAGGCAAAATTATAATCGTAACTTCCATATAAACTAATAAAAGGCGGCTTAAACCCGTAAATCCCATCACTACACTGTCGGTAATTCCGGTAATGAAAAAAAATGCCATCAAGCCACCAAATACCAACAGATATACCAAAAACCATCTGCTTCTAAGGGATTCTCTTATATCCAGTTTAGCTATCAACAAAAGATTATTCATTTGCCTATTTTCTCCACTCTTCTTTTAACCTCGTTAAAATCTATAATTTCACCGCTTTTAGGTCTGTTTTTATGAGCTGCAAATCCATACCCCATGGGAGTTATGCTATTTGTCGTATAAAAAGCTTTTTTTGCGTCTATCCATTCGCCGCTTTTTGCATCCGTTATCCAGATTTTTTTAAATCTAACTTCCGGATGTTCAAGCTTATTCCACAAAATAAGACACCCTATATCGTCAAACTTATAAACTCTCCCCTTCTCATCTACTCCTTCAACGGCAAATTTTCTCTCGCTTATGGCCATTTTGCATCTTTCGCACATATCTCTATCCCAGTGCATTTTAGCCGGCTCTTTTGTGTAATCTTTTTTGGAACATCCGCTAAAGGAGATAAAAAATACTCCCAAAATAAAAAGTAGTATATATCTAAATTCTCTCATCTTCAACTATGCTTCCCAAATCCATATAAATCTCTCTATTTACAAGTCCCTCTATCTCTTCAAGACGGTGGGTAATAAAAATAGTCGATATATTCTCATCCAAAGAGCTTAAAAGCTCATAAAATTTCTCTCTTGCCTTTGGATCGAGATTTGCGGTAGGCTCGTCAAATATCAAAATATCGCTTTTTTTAGCCAAAGCAATAGCTATTAGAAGTTTTTGTTTCATTCCTCCGCTTAGTTTAAAAAAAGGCTTTTTTAAATTCTTTAAAACATCTAAATCCATTTTGGAGGATTCTTTCAAAATATCCCCTCTTAGAGTTTTTGAGCTTTTGGAAACATACTCTAAAAGCTCCTCTACATTTAATTTAATAGGAGGCGGCGTTTGGGGAATAAAGCTGATATTTTCCAAAACTTTGACTCTCTCTTTGATAGGATCAAACCCTTTAACTCTTATCTCTCCGCTGTCTAAATGGTAAAAGCCCAAAATAGATCTAACAAGCGTCGTTTTGCCTGCCCCATTTGGCCCCATTAAAGCTATTTTATCGCCCCTTTCTATCTTTAAATTTACACGGTTTAATACATTGACATCTAAAAATTTTTTTACGGCTTCTTTTACTTCTATCATACTAAATTTTTCAACCTAAATTCAAAATTATACGCATCTTCATGACATACATCAAAACATCTTGCACACATTATACAATCACCGTCTTTAACAAACTCTTTTGTTATCCCCTTCTCTTTTCTCTCTTCATCATATTTTGCTTTAAATCTCTCAAGCACATGATCTTCAGGGCAAGCAATAAAACAGGCAGCGCAATGATCGCATTTATTCATATCCCATTGCACTTTCATAGGACTTGTCCATCCCAAAAAGCTGTAAGTGGTTCCGATAGGACAGACATATTTGCACCAGGCTCTTCTTGAAAAGAATATTTCAACAGCTAAAATAACCAAAACCCAAACTATGGCCAAACTCCAACCATATACTATAAATCTGCTCAAAATTCCAACGGGATTTATCATCTCAAATACCAAATATCCATCAATCGCAGCGGCTGCCAAGAAAATAATCCAAAAGATATATCTGACTCTTGGATCAAATCTTCTCTCTTTTATAACTCTTTTATTTACAAGTATTTGATGAATTCTCTCTCCTATTTCGCTTAAAAGCCCGTAGGGACAAACCCAGCCGCAAAAAGCTTTGCCTCCCACAATAAAATAAAAAAGAGCTATCGTAACGGTTCCTATAATAATATTGGTATGGATATGATGTTCTGCCGCTAAAATCTCCAAAGCCGCAAAAGGATCTATCAAATGAAAACCAAGAAGCCTTGAGCCTGTAAGCGTCCCTTCCAAAAACTGAATATCTATATGATAAGAAAGGAAAAACGTCAAATTGATAATTATAACGCTAAGCCACCTCCAAAACCTCCAAGTAGGCCTTATTTTACCCTCTCTTGTTTTATAATAGAGAGTCGATAAAAGAGGAGCATTGACAAGCTCCTTTGCAGATGCGGTATATTTGTCCACTTTGAATCCTTTATTTGCTGCTCTCTTTTAATTTTTGCTCAAAACTGCTTATTTCTTTAGCCAAAGATTTTAAATCCTCTTCACTCATATTGTTCAAAAGACCAAACATTACATAATTTTTTCTCTTTCCGGATTTAAAATCCATCAAAGCCTTATATATTTCATCTTCGCTTTTTCCTATAAGTTTTGGACCTATTACTCCCATTCCATTTATTCCATGACAAGATGCGCAATTTCTTCTATAAAGAGGACTAACTTCAAAAGCCGACATTCTCCCCGCTTTTTCTTTTAAAACTTTTAATTTCTTCTCCTCTTCACTCTCCTTTTTTTGTGAAACTGCGGATTTAGAAACAGCTTGTGAAGATTGAGCCTTTTTGCTTACGGGAACTTCAAGCTTGGATTTTTCAATAATCTCTTTTATATGCTTAAATTTTTGAGCCTCTATATCGAGTTTTGCCATATACAAAATGGCTACAAGAGTTAACGCCCCGGCAATAAATGCTATAATATGTCTAATCATCGCCTATCCTTTTATTCTGTTTTCTTCTTTTATTTTTTGAACTTTTTTATTAAATTCGGCAACTTCGTTCGCTAAAGCTTTAAGCTTTTCATCGCTAAGTCTTCTAACAAGCTGAACCATTAAAACATTTTTTCTTTTGCCATTTTTAAAATCTAAAAGCTGTTTATAAATATAATCTCCGCTTTTTCCAAGAAGAGACGGGCCTATTATTCCGTTTGCATAATCGTCATGACACGCAGAGCAGTAAATTAAAAAATCTTTGCTAAGCTTATTTGCTAAAAGGGAGATTTGAACTCTCTCATATCTATTTCTAACTCTTCTGTAAGCTCCAAGCTTGGTAAAAGCTGCTTCATCTTCAACTTCTTTTTTATTTTTTTTTGTATTATAAGAATAATAAAATTCCCCTTTATCTACTTTTTTACTTTTTGCTTCCTTTTCTTTTACAACTCCCTCGGTTATCTTTATCTCTTTCAAAGAGGCGCTCTCTTTACTCTCTTTTTTACTCTCACAGCCGCTAAATAAAAGAGATGTAAAAACAGCGGTAATTAAAATATCTCTCATTTTCATATTTAAGCCTTTTTATATATTTCTTCATACGTTGCACGCGGAACGATACTTAAAACATTTGTCGGACAAAGCTCCACACATGCCCCGCATCCTACACACTTTTCCCTAATTTCAGGAATATAGCCGCCATTTTTCTCAATCATACCAATAGCTAAAGAGGGATTTGGATAAGGGCAAAGATCGGCACAAATAGTGCAATTTTTTGCATTTCTAAATTTTTCAAGTTTTTTTAGAAGCTGGGTTTGAAGTTCTCTTTTTTCGCTTGGATTTGGAACATCTTCTATTTTCTTCTCTTCTATCTCTTTTTTGCTTAAAACTTTCGTATGTTCATAAATTCTATCTATTGCGCTGTCTGGAACAGGTTTGTTATGAAGAGCCAAACATGCGTTTTCATTTACTATAACAGCCATTCCCATATGAACATATTTGATATCATCCTTCTCATGATCCAATGCTCCGCTTGGACAGGCCAAAATACAGGGAAATGCTTTGCAAAGATAGCATCCTCTTTTATGGGGATCGATATAAGCGGTGCCAACTCCAGCTTTCCCATTTAAATCTTCAAGCAAAATAGAATCATATGGGCAAACCTGCAAACATTGACCGCACTTAATACAAAGAGCCAAAAAATTATCTTCCTCCACAGCTCCGGGAGGTCTTAACTTAAGCTCCTCATTTTTAAAATATTTAGCCCCATAAATGCCGGCTGCCGCCGCAATTCCCAAAACTCCCAAACCGGCCATCTTCTTTATAAAATCTCTTCTTTGCTTATCAGTCATAATAACTCCTATTCATACATTAAAGGCTTAGGATCTGTTAAAAGTTTCACAGGCTCGGAAAACGGAGCCAATTTATACAAAAAATTCAAAATCGAAATAACAGGCGATCCGTAAAAAAATCTCACATTCGGATTTAAAAGCCACATCTTATCGGCATAATAATACAAAGTATAAGGAGTATCTCCTATGCCGTCTCTATTTTTATCAAGTCCCTCGTAATCATCCCAGTAATTATTCTCCCAATGATTCATAACCGAATGAATAACTCCCGAATCGTCATAAACATTTTCCATATTGCCCTTGAAAATATTCTTCTTTATTTCGTTATTTGTGCTTAAAGAGTGAAAATGCATTCCTATCGAGTTATATAAAATCTTATTTCCCGTTATATAATTTTTGGATGTAGGATCAAAAGGCGACCTATCTATATAAAAACCTTTTGCACAATAGAGAATTGTATTGTTTTTTATAGTAAAGTTGGAAGCGTCTTTCAACCCTATCCCAATTCCAGTCGTTCCAATAGAACTCATTATCATATTGCCCTCGGCAATAGTATCTTTTGAATACATAAAAAAAATACCCACGCTATTGTGCTTGTAGATATTGTTTTTGACAATATTTTTCCCCGCATACATGAAATGAAGAGAATATCTTCCATACTCTCCTATATTTTTTTCTATCAAATTTCCATGACTATACCAGATAACAAAATCTCTGCTCTTATATAGATGGTTACCTCTTAAAATATTGTCATTGCTATACCAAAGCCTTACTCCATCGCCTCTGATTCCTAAAGGAAAAGGTTTTGAAGTAATATAATTTCCTATAATTTTAGAGTCATGAACATTTTGCAAATCTATTCCAAACAGGCAATCTCTGATTTTACAATTCTCAATCGTGCAAAAATCGGCATTCTTTATAGAGATTCCGGCATCTACTCTTTCATGCTCTTTACCGCTATGCTCTATAATTAAATTCTTTAATATAACATTAGAACTTCTTATTTTTATAACAGTTCCATTTCCATCGCCTCTAATGACTGTTTTGCCTTTTTGCCCGACAATCATTAAAGGCTTGTTTATTATGATATTCCCTTTAAAAACTCCTTTCGGAAGTTCAAGTTTAGAGCCCTCTTTTACTTTATCGATATAACTTTGCAAACTTTGAGAAAAAGAAATACCTATAAAAAGTAAAAAGAGAGCTATGCTTTTCATTGTATTTTATGCTCTCTTAAATATTTTCTTTTAGAAACAATCGCAAGAAGCGTTAAAACGCTTATAGCAAGCAAAAGCCAAAAACCAAGCGTTGGATAAGAGTGCGTCGTAAACTGCGCCACTTTCCCGTCTCCAAATACGGTAGGCATAAACGGTTTTATTTTAAACGCTCCCCAATCGTGCATATGATGGCCAAACCAATACAGCCAGTATGCGTAAAATCCCAAGAAAATAATAGGCAAAGCTACCGCTATCCACATAATCCATTCAAGCCATTTCCAGTTATAAAGCATAAACAGAATATAAGCAAAAGCAAGCAATACCAATACATAAGGAGCAATTGCTCTAAGATAAGGAGCGCCTCTCTCCATAGGATCCATACCTATAAAGTGATTAATTGTATTCATCTCATGAACATCACCACTAAATCCATCAAAATGGTAATAGACAGGAATTCCTTCAGGAAAAGCATCTTTTGGATAGTTTGGAGCTTCCAAAGATACATACCAGATAGGAGCGCTTGCAACACCTATTTCAGCATTATACTCTATCATCTTTTGCAATATTGGATTTTTATTTTTATCAAGAGCCTCCGGAGGGGTATTTGGACTTACATATCTTCCTTTTTGATAAAAATTCCAAACTTCATAAGCAATTTTTGGAATTTTATCTGCTTTTCCCTCTTTAGCTAAATCTGGAACATCATGGGTAATAACTGCAGGAATAACAAACCAATAAAGTAATACGGCAAATGCCAAGAGAGCATAAATTTGAAATTTTTTCATGAGTTTTCCTTTAGGAAGATTTTCTTCTATTATACACAAATATAACATTAACAAGATTGATTAGAATCAACGATTTATAACCTATATTTATTTATATCATTTAAAAATATTATAAATAAATATAGGGATTTATCAAATCTACAAAAAAGGAGAGGGAGAAATTCCCTCTCTTTTTTAGAAGAGGTTAGCGTTTTCGTCGATCCATTTTAGATATTCAATAATATCTTTAATCTCTTGATCGCTCATATGTTGATTTGGCATTCTGAGATTAAAATAATCAATCATAGATTTTACATATGGATCATCATATTTGCTTGATGGGTTTTTAATAAATTCAGCAACCCATTTCTCGCCATTTTCATGTCTTTTTAGAACACCGACAAGATCAGGGCCTGAACTTACCTTACCAATAACGTGGCATCCGTTACATCCTCCTTCTGCAAATGCAGCTTCTCCTCTTTTTGCTGCTTCGCTCATAGGAGTGGCAAGTTTTTTAACCAATAAATCTTTAGCTCTAATACCAACATCAGCTGTTTTAACCAAATATTGCCATGCTTGATATTGGAAGTTGATAGCTGTCTCTATATCTCCTTTTTTGAGAGCTTCTTCAGCCTTCTTCTCTTCGCCAGCAACTTTGCTAAATTGATCCATAGCGTCATCTACAAGATTTTTAACTACAGGATATTTCTCGTAGTGATTCTCTTTTAGGAATTTAACAACACTTTGAATAACTTTTTTAGTGGCTTCATTTAATTTTACAGTTTTGTCATACTCTTTTTGCAACTGCTCTTTGCTCATTTTTTTGAGCTTAATTTTCTTAACAGATTTATATTTCTTATTAGGATCTTTAACCATCAAGTATCCCATCATCTCAAGGTGTAATGCAGAACAGAATTCTGTACAATAGTATGGGAAAACACCCTCTCTGTCGGCTTTAAATGTTACGGCAACTGTTTTACCAGGCTCCAAAGAAGCATGAACATTATACCAGTCAACTGTAAATCCGTGAGTCTCATCTTCCGCTCTTTCTAAGTTGGTTAGATAGAAAGTTACTATATCTCCTTTGTTTACAGTTACATGTTCAGGGTTAATATGACTTCTAACCAAAGTTCCATAAACATATACATGATTTCCTTTTCTCTCTATGCGCTCTTGTCCTGCAAGAGTTTTACCTTTATGAGGTTTTCCTGTAAAAGGATTTGTTCCCATTGGATATCTAACTTCAGTATGAAGTTTGCTTGCTCTAATTGCAACAGCTTGGTGAGGTTCACCGAGAGGAACCGGCATATCATAAAGCAGTTTCATTTTTTTGCCACTTATATCTATAAGCTGATGGTTTTGCGGATGAAGAGGCCCTATTGGATTAAATCTGTCAATTGCAAGTTTATTTAGAGCTATAATATACTCTCCTTGAGGATCCTCAGTTTTTCCTTCCATACCACAAAGGTGACCAATATTATAGTTTACATTTACTCTATCTTTTACTTCACATGTTAAATAGTTCCATTTTACAACTTGACTGTCAACATATAAAGAAGTATAAATCTCACCCTCTGTTTTCCATTTAGGTCCAAATTGATTGTGAAGAGGTCCAAGTCCAAGCTCTGCTTGGCAATGCATAGCTTTTTTCATATCTATAATAGGAATTCCATATGGATCTTTACCTACAAAGTCCTTATTTTTAACAGCTTCCATAATTTTCTTAAAATCATACACTGTTGCATGAGTATCAAGCTTTCCGCAAACAACAATATATCTTCCATCAGGACTTACATCTACTCCATGAGGAGATTTTGGTTCAGGAATCAAAAATAAAGCATCATTTTTAACAGCAACTTCAATTGGAATAACTTTTATACCATTTATAACTTTTACATTTTTTGGATCTTTTGCGAGCTCAGCTAATTTTTTCCAATTATAAACATGCAAGTAGTCTGTATCATTTCTTGAGCATCCTGCTTCAAATGGAGGAAGTCCTTTTTCAATACCCCCTGTATACATCTCAGAGTTAAAAGAGTTTGTAAATCCCCATCCATAACTTAACTCTTTACCTGCATCGCTTAAATCTTGCATATACGGAGGCATCTCAATTACAAAAGATTCCTTTGGAATAATTTTTCCTTTTTCATGATCAAATTTCCATACAGTAACTCCACCTCTGTAAACATCAGCATACTCTTCCATTGGATGATAACTTAAATCATAAGGAGCACCATATTGACAGGCTTCAAGAATATATTCGCTATTTGGAGTAAAGAAAGCTCCACCATGATCTGATTTAAAAACAGGATTTACAACAATCTGTTTTGTAACAAAATCTTTTAAATCTATAACAGCAATTCTCGGATTTGCCTTATCGTTAATTACTAACCATTTTCCATCATATTTTCCATTTGTCTCAGAAATTGCCGGATGGTGAGTATCTCCCCATGTTATAGGTTTACCAAACCATTTACCTTCAGCCAAAACTTTTTTGGTATCGTCATCATAACCCCAACCTTGCCAAGGCTCAGGAGTAAATACACCGATAAACTTCAAAATTCTCATAGACGGAACGCCATAAACCATAATCTGACCAGACTGTCCGCCTGAGCTAAAAACTATATATTTATCCCTTCCACCACTTGGAGTATATGTTTTTGCAGCAGCTAAGATATCATCTTGCGTCAATCCTCTTTCTTTCATAATCTTCTCAAGTTCACTTTGAGCCGTAGCAAAACCTGAAACCATACATACGGCTGCGGCTACACTGATCAACCTTTTAAAGGTTCTTCCAATCCGCATATTGTCCTCCTTTCTTTGTTAAATATACGTTAAATAAATTATAATTAAAACTTGCTTATTTAGAGCTTAATGAATTAAGATTCAGAGGCTTCTATACTTTTTTGAATCTTAAAATTGATTTACATCAAGAAAAATTTTAAGCTTTAAAAACTCTTGACATAAATCAATTGCTTTCCTTTAAATAGGCTATTTTACGGCTTTTTACAAAGAAAGTAAATATTTTCTTGAGAGATAATTATTAAAGATAAAAATTAATTTAATAATTTAAGTTTTAAACCACTTAAGGGAATCTCTAAGCTCTACCACTTTACCTACTACAATTAAAGCTGGAGTTTTTAAACCTTTTGCCAAATAGGTTATATTTTCTAAAGTTCCAATTATCGTTTTTTGTTCTTTTGAAGTTCCCCTGCTAATAACGGCAACCGGAAAATCTTTGGGTTTTCCTATCTCAATAAGTTTTTTAGAGATATTTTCAAGATTATGAAGCCCCATCAAAAACACTATCGTATCATCGGTTTTGAAATTCTCCCACGGAATCTGGCTTGTCTCTTTATTTGGCGCCTCATGACCGGTTACAACTCGAAAACTTGCGCTAATCCCTCTATGAGTTACCGGTATTCCAGCATAAGCTGGAACGCTTATAGCTGAAGTAATGCCCGGAATTACCTCAAATTCAATTCCCTTTTTCTTTAAATATATTCCCTCTTCTCCGCCTCTTCCGAAAACAAAAGGATCTCCGCCCTTTAGTCTCACCACAATATCATACTTTAAAGCGCTTTGATAGATAACTTCATTTATCTTATCTTGCGGCAGGATATGTTTCCCATCCTCTTTTCCCACATATAAAAATTCGCATCCGTCTTTACACATCTTTAAAATTTCAGGATTTGCTAAACGATCGTAAATTACTACGTCGGCTTTTTTTATCACTTTTGCCGCTTTTAAAGTTAAAAGCTCAATATCTCCGGGACCTGCTCCCGTTAGATAAACTTTACCCATACTCTTTTTCCCCTATTTTGTATGAAAAATGAAAATACCTGAAGGTTTTGGAACATTTATACTAAAATCTTCCTTCCAAGTTTTGGTATTTACGCCTATAACTTTGCTTTTTCCATTATTTGAAACATATAACAAAGGCTCTTCCTTGCTCCATCTAACATGCAAAACCATACCTTTAAAATCGAATCTTTTTACAATTTTTAAAGATTTTGTATCTATAATTTCAACTATTGGGAATTTTTTACCGCTAAAAGTAACTGCTAAGTAATCTCTTTTAGGACTTAAAGATGTAAAAACAGGATTTCCTTCCACTTCTATATATTTTATAAAATTAAAATCTTTGTCAAATACAAAAACTTTATTATCCCCAACTGCCGGAATAAAAAATTTATCTTTCATAATAGACCAAAAACCAAAATGGGGAACTTTCAAAACTATATTTTTATGCTCAAGTTTTAACGGCGCTTTTTTATACTCAAATGTATCAAGATTTAAAACTCCCACAAAAGGAGAGTTAAAAAAACCGCAGACATAGATATTCTTATTTATCATAGCATCAAACGGAACCTCTCCGGCATTTTCTATAACTTTAAATTTTTTAAATTTTTTGCCTTCTCTTTTCATAACCCATATCTCATCTTTATCCATAGCGGCAAAAATCAAATAATCTTTATAAGTTTTTATACCGACATTTCTTGAAGAGGTATCTATAGTTTGCAAAAGATTTAAATCTCTATCAAATATCTCTACCGTTTTATTGGAATAGTTGGCTACTGCTACAAAATCTTTAGCCAAAGTAAAACCTATCGCGCTTTTGCTTGCTTTAACCTCTTTGATTTTCTTCTCTTTTATAGGATCGAATTTAATTAAATATCCGTCTCTTGTAATAACATATCCGTCGTTATCTATAAATTTAACCACTGCGTGATTAAAATTATGCATATTTTTGATTTCATTTTTCAGTTTATGATTCTCTATCACAGCAAGAGCGCTATTTTCCCTCTCCACCACAAAAACTTTCTCATGTGCAAAAACAAAAATCGCTCCTATTAACAAAAGAAAAATTTTTTTCATACTCCATCCTTATTCAAATTTATATAACAGCTTGGATCTTCTTGCCAAAGATCTCCGCTTATAGCCCAAGCTCTGGGTCTACTTCCGCCGTTACAGATTTCCAAGAAGGGACAATTCTCACACTTTCCCTTTAAATCTCTTGGAAATTTTCTAAGTTTTCTTAAAAGCTCATTATTTTCATCCTGCCAAATCTTATCAAAATCTCTCTCAAAAATATTCCCCACCTTTACAGGAAAAAAGGGATCTGGTTTAACGTCTCCTTCGCTATTTATATTGACAAGATTCCTCCCTGCGCTGTTTCCTCCCCACTTTTTAAGTTTATCTAAAAGAGCCTCTTTTTTATCTGGATACTCTTTTGAAAATCTCTCTAAAAACAAAATTGCATCCATCTCCATATTGCCGGTAACTATATCAATATCTACGCCTTCTTTGTAGTATTTAAAAGCCTTATCTATAATAAACTCTACGCTCTTTCTCCTCTCCTCTTTATCTATATCCATTTTCAAATTATCAAGCCCTCTTCCAGAATATACAAGATGAGAGATATAAATCTTATCTATCCCCTTCTCTTCGGCCAAAGAGAAGATATGAGAAAGAGAGTCTTTAGTCTCTTTTGTTATTGTAAATCTAATCCCAACTCTGCCCTCATTTTCATGAATTAAATCTATAGCTTTTAAACTCATATCATAGCTTCCGGCAAGCCCTCTAAATCTGTCATGTATCTCTCTTTCTCCATCTATGCTGATTCCTATATATCCAAAAGTATCTATAATCTTCTTTACATTGCTTTTATGAATATATAAACCGTTTGTAGATAGATAAGTAGAAATTCCCTCATCCCTAAAAGCTTTTGCTATATCAAAAATATCTCTTCTTGTTAAAGGCTCTCCGCCGGAGAATATGACAAATTTAATTCCTGCTTTTTTTAATTTTGGAATAGTTTCAAAAATTTTTTTAGTTGTTAAAGTGTCATTTGATTCCAAAGAGGCTTTGGAATAGCAGTGAAGACATGAAAGATTGCAGCGATTTGTAAAATTCCAAATCAAAATAGAGCCATTTAAAGTTCTTGACTTTTTGCCCTCAACTGTGCTTTTTAATAAATTGGATAATCTAAACACTATTTGCCTTTAAAACTTTCTATATAATCAACAATGGATTTTAGCTCTTTTTCATTTAAATTAAAAGAGGGCATTGAATTTCTTTTATATCCAAGCTGTTTATATGTATGTTTTGGATCTTCTATCTGGCTTATTATCTCCCCTCTGTCTCTTTTTGAGGCTATTTCGCTAAAAGGAGGGCCAAAAGCCATAGCGGTTTGATGATGACAGCCCCAGCATTTTTCTTTAAATATGCTCATTCCAAAAAGTCTTGGATAAAAAACTCTGTTTTTGTTTATAAAGTTATATTTTCCGACTGGAACATTTGCTTTGTAATCTTTTATCTCTTTGAAAGTATCCGTCTGCCAAACAAGCAAATCCCCATCTTTTTCATAGATACTAAGATAAGTATATTTGCCGTCTCCGCTAAATTCGGCATGAATATATCTTTTTCCTTTTCTTGGAGTTAAATTTTTTATCTTGAAATCTTCTTTATCTACTAAAACAAGTTTATCATCTCCCCTATCAACCCATAAATAATTTGAAGCCGGATGAGTCTTGACAAAAAAACCGTCTCCCCCGACATCTATCTTCTTTATAAGCTTCCAATCATACATCTGCCAAACAGTAATAAAAGAGCTTCTTAGATGCGGAGTAGCAAAATAAAATTTTCCGTCTCTATACCAATATGTAGCGCTAAATAGATGAGGCATTCCAGAAATTTCAGCTTTGAAAACCTCTTTTAGAGAGTTTATATCATAAACATTTAAACTTTTTCCTCTTCTTGTAGTTCCAATAATATACTCTTCAAAAGGATCTATAAAAAAATCTTCTATCGGCTCTTTTAAATCATAGCTTTTAAACTTAAGAGTTTTAGTATCAACTTTTACCAATTTCGGTTTATCCCTAAAAGTAAATATCGCTTCATCCCTGCTATAAAGCTCATATAAAGCGCTAATTTTGCCATTGACTTTGACAACTTTAATAGGATTAAATTTTTCTCTATCAAAAATTACAACCGATTGAGGCAAAAGACAGGTAGCAAAGATATATTTCCCATCTCTGCTTAAACTTATATTCCTTAAATTAACGCAAGCTCTAATTTTCTCTTTTAGCCTTCCCTCTTTCAAAGAGTAATGCCCTATCCATCCGTCTCTTGTAGGAACATAAAAATTTTTTCCATCAAGCGTATATTTTAATCCTCCGTGAACATTTTTAAAAGAAAATTTATCCAAAATTTTCTCATCTTCCATAATCCAAACTTTATTAGCTCCTCTCTCAACAACCAAAGTTACGTTATCTATATTTTTAATATGTAAATTTTTCTTGGGACTATTGAAAATTTTCTTGGATTTTTTTATATTTTCTATATTCCACTCTATATTTTTGGCCGGAGTTTTTAAATACTTAACAATATAATAAATCTCCTCTTCTTTCAAAAAATCAAATTTTGGCATAAGAGTCTGAGGAAGAGAATTTTTTATAATGGAAGAGATTCTTTTGTTAGAGAGTTTTTTAATAAATTGAGGTAAAAGCGGAGGAGCGCTTATTCCTTCCCTTTGCATTCCATGACAAGAAGCGCAATATTTATCATATAAAACTTTTCCTTGATTACTTTTAGCTTCAAGCTGATGAATATAAAAACTATCAAATTCAGATGAAAAAGAAAAAGAGAAAACAAAAATAGATAAAAGAAGTTTTTTAAACATTTTACACCCCTCCAAAAATAATTAAAGCTGTTTGGAGAACCAAAAATTTTGGCTTTCCAAACAGCTTTTAGTAAATATCGGGCAAAAGCCCGATACTATTAATAGATATCGTTCATAGTATTATACACATTGAACTTACCTGTAGGAGTGATAATTCTTGGATCCTCGATAGCTTTTTTAAGTTTCAAGCTATTTGCGTCATATACCAAGATTGCTGTAGGAGTAAGTTTATTACCCCAAATGCTTGTCCATACCTCGTCGCCTTTTTGGTTAAACTCGAAATGAACAGGACCTCTAACTTTAACTTTAGGATCTTTGGATTTTAAGTATTTATCAGGAATCTTAATAGTTTTAACTACTTTCAATTTATTTTTATCAATTACATAAATTTGAGTTTGTAGTTTTCTATCTGGATTAACCGGTCTATCAGCAAAGATATATTTACATTTAGGATGAGTTTTAACAAATAGGTTTCCACCACCCTCGCCTGGCAATTTAATATCAGCAACAACTTTCCAAGCATATTTTTTATGTTTTTTAGGATCTGTTCCTATACATACTATATCATTGCTTCCAATATGTCCGGTACACCAAATAGGACCATATTTCGGATGATTTACGTTAGCTCCTCTTCCTGGATGCGGTTTTGTTCCTCCGGTTGGAATAATTGCTTCGACTTTACCTTTCTCAGTATCTACAGCTACAACTTTATTTCTTGCGTTAGCTGCAACCAAGAAATATCTCTTACTTAAATCCCATCCTCCATCATGCAAATATCTCTCAGCCATTAACATTTTGATTCCAGGATTTCTTGGATCGGCATAGTTATAAAGCCAAACTTGTCCTGTCTCTTTTACATTTATAACCCACTCTGGTTTATGGTGATTTGCAACAATTGAAGCAACTCTTGCCTCTCTTGTAAACTCACCCGTATCATAAGTATAGCTTGCAGTAGAAACTAATTGGATAGGCTCAAGCGTATCTCCTTTTAATGTTACAATAGAAGGAGGCCAATAACATCCTACAACCGCATACTCATCCTCATATCCTTTATATTTGGAAGTATCTATACTTCTTGCATCGTTACAAGTTCTAATTTCAGCTACAACTTTAGGTTCTTTCATCCAAAGATCTATAACCTCAGCTTTTCCGTCTCTACCGATTGCATACATATATCTTCCTGATTTACTCATTCTTAAAATATGAGTAGCAAATCCGGAAGGAACAACAGATACAACCTCTTTTTTATCGCCATCTATTACTGCTATTTTACCTACATCTCTTAAAACGACACCAAAATAGTTTTTCCAATTTCTTTTGGTTTCAGGTTTTTTAGGTCTTTTATCAACAGGAACAATTACTTTCCAGCTCTTTTTCATATCAGCAATCGATTTCTCAGGCGGTGTAACAGGCGGAAGCTGAATAAATTTAGCCATTAATTTAACTTCCTCTTTAGTAAGCTCGCCAGATTTTCCCCATCCTGGCATTCCACCTGGAGTTCCATTATAGATAATAGATTCCAAAGCTTCAGTTCCTATAGCTTTGGTTCCATGCATAGCGCCTTTTTTATCTTTATGAGGCTCAGGTCTAATCCATGGTCCCAAAGCTCCTTTTCTTAGCATTCCGTGACATCCGGCACATCTGTCAAAATAGATTTGACTTGCTTTCTTCATCTCTTCTGGAGATAGTTTAATATTATCAGCAGCTTGTAATATACCTCCCATTAAACCAACGGCTACTATAGCACTCAATCCAATTTTTAATTTCATAAATCCTCCTTTACTTATTGATTCTATGAAAAAGGATATCCCTATTCGTTAGGGATATCACCTCTCTCCATCTTCTTTTTCTCATCAAAATATATCCATACCATCGGCAAAACAATTAACGTGTGTAGAATTATGGTAAGAGTCATTGGCCCCTCATTTAATAAGGACCAAAAACTACACACAACATCATGACATGGCTCTATCATAACAACTCCTTTATATTATTTCTATTAATTATTAAATTAATAATGTTTATTAATTTAAGCTGCAGCAACAGCTCCTTCTCTAACTTCTGCCGGTTGTTTTTTATCTATTGTTAGAAGGTCATATACCAAAAATCCATATCCCACAACTACAGCAAGTCCTGAGAATAGTCTCCAGCCCATACCTTGAACAAACCATTGATTTGCTTGAGCTATAAAATATCCTTCCCAAGTTCCACCATATTGACCTCTCTCTACCATTGTTTGAACATATGCAGAAATAGTCAAAGATACGCTCATTATTAAAACACCAACAGTAATCAAAGTTATCGCCCACCAGCTGGCTTTCGTCATTCTCATCTCTTTAAGACCAGCTTTTCCTTGAATTGCTAAATAGATAGCTCCTATTAAAATTGCTACATAAGCTCCAAAGAATGCCAAATGTCCATGAGCTGCCGGCCATTGGGTTCCGTGAGTATATAGATTTATTTGAGGCAATGTATGCATAAATCCCCATACACCTGCACCTAAAAAGTTTCCAAAAGTCTCAACTGTAAGCCAAGCAAATGCTGGAGTATTTTTAATATTATTACCTTTTCCTCTCTCTTTTCCCCAGTCATATAATACATGCACAAACAAACCTACAAGAGGAACAGGCTCCAAAGCTGAGAAAAGCGCACCTATCTCCCACCAGTACTCAGGTGTTCCTATCCAGAAATAGTGGTGACCAAGTCCCAAAATACCGGAACCAAACATCATAGCCACCTCTATCCATAGCCACATTTCCACAACTTTTCTATTAGCATTTAATGTTTTAATTAGGATATAACCTCCAACGGCGGCTACATAAACCTCCCAAGTAGCCTCAACCCATAGGTGAACAACCCACCACCACCAATATTGATCAACTGCAATATTGTCGGTATAAAACATACCTGCAAGATACAAACCGGCAAGCGCAATTAAGTCTGCCATCAAAACAACTAAAATTCCGGTATGTTTTCCTTTCATAACAGTAGCGTAAACATTATATAAAAATACTAATACAACCGCTACTATACCAATATCAGCCCATCTTGGAGCTTCTATATACTCTCTACCTTCAGTAATAAACCAGATAGTAGATTCTTTACCCGGTCCTATTTGAATGAAAAGATATACCAAAACAACTACAGCTACGGCAGCCGTCAAAATATAAAAAGCCAAATTACCAAGTTTAACTCCAACAACCTCTATTCCGGCTTCATCTGGAAGCAGCCAATATACAGCCCCTATCATCGCATATAAAAGCCATACAACAAGAGCGTTTATATGTAAAATTCTTGCTATTGAAAAATCTAATATATTAAACAAAAAGTTTGGATATAAAAATTGAATAGCGGCTACAAGCCCAAACAATAATTGAGCACCGAAAAGAACTATAGCAACCATAAAATATTTTAAAGCTAATTTCTGCCCTTCATAAAGTCTATTTCCTTGCATCTACCGCTCCTTTTATCTTACCGAAGTTTCTTGGAAAACCGTTTGTATCAATTGCTGACATAAATTTTAAATATGCAACAACCGCTTTGGCTTCCTCTTTAGTAATCCCCAAATTTGGCATTTTCCTCTCATGCATAGCCATTGCAGGCGGATTTTCTAAAAACTTGGCTATTGCATACTCTTTACCTCCATACGCGGAAGCTAACGTCTCCCATGTAGGATCCAACCAAGCTTTAGTTAAATCAGGCGCATAATAAGCCCCGTTCCCCAAAAGCGTATGACAATCCATACAGTTTTTAGCTTGGATGGTCAACTTTCCTTTGTGAATTAAAGCTTTCGCCTCTTTTTCACTCCAGTTATCTTTTCCAAAAAATTTCTCTTTTTCTTCATATTTACTATATCCGTTTGCGTCCATTCCTCCAATAATTGGAATTTCATGTCCTCTTGTTTTATTTAGCTTATAATCTATTTTATAATTTATTACTAATGGAGAAGGAATTCTCTTATCCACTTTATTCTTTATATCAGCCGCGGTTCCCATTTTCATTTGACCCATAGAATCAAATGTCAAAAAAACTAAAAGCACCGAAGCAACACCCGTAACCCACGTTGCAGACCTACGCCAGAATCGATTGCTGGACCAAACAGATGGTCTGTTTTCCATTGTACCTCCTTTTTAAATTTGGTTTGATTCGCTCTCAAATCTATTATGAACTTTTTCAAGCAAAAAATAGACTACATGTGGAAAAACAAGATAGCCAAACATAGCTCCTATAAGCACCTTCTGAGTATAAGGCTCCACTTTCAAAAGCTCTCCTAAATAGTAGATACATCCTACCAATATAAGCCATGAAAGATAAGCGAATACCATAAAATATCTTTTTACCAACTTTAGTTTCACTACGGTAAAAAATCCGGCATACGCCATTCCAAATAAAATCACCAGAGCAGAAACTACAAATATTGGTAAAAAGTGGCTTGAAGGGATATCTTGTATATAATATTCCAAATTCCCTCCTTTTATTTGATTTGATTATATTTTATATATATTTTTCCAAAAAAGCTTTGACGTCGGTCAAAAAGAAAAAAGAGAGAAAAGATTAATAGAGACTTAATAGCTTTTTAATTATAATTTTTATTAAACATAAAATTAAAAATAAAGAAAAGATAATGGAAAATATAAGAAATTTTTATCTGTTTAAAAATCTAAAAGAGAATCAGCTTCAAGAATTAAAAAATATTTCTATTATAAAAGAATACAAAAAAGGAAGTATCCTTTTTTATGAAGGAGATAAGGCTAAATCTTTAATTTTGCTAATAGCTGGGATATTACAAATTTATAAAACCGATCATAGGGGAAATAAGATAGTTTTGCATACATTTTATCCCCAAGAGTTGATAGCCGAAATAGCAAATTTCGAAAATATGCCATATCCCGCAACTGCAGAATTTATGACAAGCGGAAAAGTGGTGCATATAGATTATAAAAAATTTGAAGAAAAATTTTTAAAGAATCCTGAGATATCTTTTACTATAATTAAATCTTTAAGCAATAAAATCAAATACCTTGAAAATGTAATAACAAACGATATAGTCTTAAGCTCAACGGCAAGAGTAGCTAAATTTATCTATAAACATGAAGAAGAGTTTTTAAAGCTCAAAAAAAATGAGATAGCAACTATCATGAATATTACACCAGAAACTTTATCTCGTATAATAGGAAAACTAAAAAAATTGAAAATTTTAGAAAAAGAGAGAAATAATTATAAAATTATAAATAGAGAGGGATTAAAATCCCTCTTTGAGTAAACTCAAATTGATTCTAAAAGCTTTTCAACCGAAATATTTTTCTCTTTTGCTTTTTTAACTAAATTATCATATAAAGAAGCCTTAATATAAGAGACGCATCTTACATTCTCCCCTGCTTCTTTTCTCATTTTATCATAAAGATTTTGCATCTCTATTCTCTTCTCTTTTGGAACAAAACTTCTCATAGATTTATACTCTACAAGCTCTCCATCTTTATAAACTCCGCTTATCTCAGCATATACCCAATAAAAACCTCTATCTTTTCTAAGATTCTTAACATATCCGCTCCAGCTTTTACCCGTTTTTATAGTATCCCAAAGATCTTTAAAAACCGATTTTGGCATATCAGGATGTCTTAAAATATTGTGGGGCTTTCCTATAAGCTCATCTACTTCATAACCGCTTATTTTTGCAAATGTCTCATTTGCATAAGTAATTATTCCTTTTAGATCTGTCCTTGAAATAATTAACTCATCTTTGGGAATTTCCGTTTCAATGAACATATCGTAACTGATATCCATTTGAATCCTTAAATATATTTTTTCTTTAAATCACCGTTATATACTATCTCTTCAGCTCTTACATCTTTTTCCAAAATCTCTGGAACGGGATTTTTAATAACTTCAAAATTTTCCCTCGCTTGGTCTAACTCCTCTTCGCTATAAGAGTAGACCATATCAGCACTTAAAACCCCTTCTAAAAATTGAAGAGTCTTTAGTTTTTTTACCTCCTCTTCTATTCCATCACCTTCGATAGTTACTATAATATACCCCTTTTCATCAACTATATGAATATCGCAAACTCCGCTCTCTTCTACCCTTTTTTTGACATCTTCTAAATCTTGAGGATTACACCTTATTACACAACTTGATATATTCATCTATTTTAACCTCCATTTCATAATTTCACCAGTTTCACTTCCAGTAATTATAGTTTTGTTATCTATAAATTTTACAGAATTTACTATATTTTTATGGCCTATCAATTTATCTTTTAAATCGAAAGTAAAAGGATTGGCGATTTTTAAAATATATTTATCATTATCCCCATAAACAACATAAGAATCATCGGGCGCTACAGCAGTAGCGTAAACAAAAAAATCACATCTCTTAGACCAGCCTTTTTTATCTTTTAGGCTGTAAACTCCAAGAGTTTTATCTCCCCTGCTTCCTGCAGCTATCATATCATTTGTAGTAAAAATAGAAATAACTTTATCTTTATTTATATCTTTAAAAAGATTAATTCTTTTCAAATTGGAAGTATCCACTACTATAATTTCACCACCCTCATCTCCTATAACTATAAATTTTCTATTAGGAGAGATATCCATAGAGGAGTAAAAATACTCTCCCGCCACTGCTCTTTTTAATATCTTTTTATTTTTTATATCGTATAAAACAGTTTCATCACTCATCAAAACCAAAATTGCCTTATCTTTATCTACAAATTTGGCAGCTTTTGCATAAAGAGAAAGAGATTTATCCAAAACTTTTTTTGTCTGATTATTTTCGTTGATAAAAAGCTCGCTATACCCATCTTCGGCTTGAGCTAAAAATAAAATTTTACCATCTAAAACATCTACACTGTAAATATCGCTCTCATGAAGTTCACCCATAAAATCTTTTATTTTTCTAATCTTAATCTCATTTAAAATTTTAAAATTATCTATATCCATAACTATAACTTTACCGCCATCGGTAGCAATATACAAACTGTTTTTATAAATTTTCATATCCAAAACGCCCACATTAAGTTTGATACTTAAAGAGGGCTTTATATCACTTCCAAGCAGAATAGTTACAGATAAAATAAAAAGAAAAACTTTTTTAAACATCATCTACCCTCTTTTTAATTTTTATGGCATTTGTCGGACATACTCTTACACAAAAACCGCAGCCTGTGCAGATGTCTGAAATGATTTCTGGCCTAAAAAGCCCTAAAAATTTTATGGCTCTATCATCGCAAACATCTAAACAGAATCTGCACATAGTCTGATTCCATGCAAGGCATTTTAATATATCTATCTCCATCAAAACATTTACAAAGTTTTTATTTTCTACTTTTAAAACTTCATAAGGACAACTCTTAGCGCACTCATCGCAAAAAGTGCAGCCGCTTTTAGAAAAGTCTAAAATCGGTTTTTTATCAACTATTTTTATTATTTCCTCTTCGCAAACTTTAGCGCATTCGCCTTCACAATCTGCACACTTTTTGAAATCTGAAATATCTTTGTAGTAGGGAGGCAGAGGAACAATTTCCTCCGCTTTATCTTGCTTAAAGATTTTTGTAAAAATCTCCCTTCTGCTTTTCAATTACTTTACACCTTCCATTAAGTTTTTATAAAGGAAAGATTTATGCTTATCTTCAGGATTTCTATAATCTGGTTTAAATGTGTTAGCTACTAATGGTTTTGCATTTGCTTGAGGCACATGACATTGAGAGCAGTTATATCTTTGGGGAGCTATATCCTCTTTTTTTGCCATTAAAGTCAATCTTGCTTTATAGGCTACCTCATCTTCATATAATTTATGTTTAATTAGCTTTCTTTTGGTATCAAAAAAGAAATCTTTAAAATGTGTCGGAGGTAAAGGAGTAGCTCCCATACTTTTTGCAACATTTGGCATATGACATTGTAAACATGCATTTCGTTTAATAGTTATAGGCAACAAACCATCTACACTATGAGGAATCAAAGGAGGCGCATTCTCATAACTTCTTGCAAACTTTTTAGATGTTCCGGGAGCAGCTTTTGAATATTCAACTTTAGGCGGAATACCTTGATCTGAATAGCCAAGTTTACTCTCCGGCACAACTTGATTATTAGAAGCCGTAGCAGCTCCGCATCCTCCTACAATAGCAGCAACTACTACCAAAGAAAGACTTAAACGTTTCATTTTACTTAACTTCATTTTTTCCTCTCCTTTTTAACAAATTCTCTAATACTGAAATTTAGAGCGTCATCATCGCATACTTCTACGCATCTTCCGCATAAAGTGCACTCTCCCATATTCACGGACAAGCTCTTTTTGCCTATCATAAAAAGCACTTCTTTTTCAGGACAAACCTCTTTACACTTCATGCAAAGAGTGCAGTTTGGCTGATTATGTTTTACTCTAAAAAGGCTAAATCTTCCAACTAAAGAGTAAAAACCCCCAAGCGGACAAATATGGCCGCACCAGCCGTTTTTTAATACAAAAAGGTCAAACAGAAATATAGTCAAAATAGCAGCCCATCCAAACCCCATTCCAAAAACCAAGCCTCTATGAGTCATGGAAACGGGACTTACTATTTCAAAAGCTGCTGTGCCTAAAAGAAAAGATATTATAAAACTAAGCCCCATTGCCCAATACCTGATATTTCTGCTTGCCCACCACTTCTTCTCTACTTTATCAAATCCTCCCTTTCTCCTTATAAAATTGGCAAGGTCGGTAACCATATTTACAGGACATACCCAGCTGCAAAAGGCACGCCCTCCTATTAGCATATAAAATAGAGTAACTATAAATGCACCTATCAATGCATTTGCTCCAACTATACTGCCTGCTGCAAAAATCTGCAATACAGCATAAGGATCCGACAAAGGAATAGTATCTACAACTTTGGAAGAACTTAGATTCCCCTCCAAAATTTTCCATCCCCAAACATTAGCAGCTATATATAAAAACATAATGGCAATTTGAGTTAGACGTCTTAAAATTAAAAATCTATATTTTTTCCATATCTTATTCAAAATCTATCCCTTCATTTAGAGATTCAACGGCACTCTTCTTACTTCTTGGAGTAACCGTTGTCTGAATTCCCTTGCTTCCTTTAAGACGTCTCTCATCACTCTTTTGCCACCCTTTTACATAATGGCTTCCAACCTTTCCTAAGGCTACATCTCTTGGCAAAACTTTTATAGCTGCAATTTCAGTTACACACGCATGCTCGCAAAGACCGCATCCAGTGCAGTAATCGGGATCGACAACCGGTAAAAGTTTTGCATGCTTTCCGGTTCTCTCATTTTGCCTATACTCCATAAAAATAGCCTTATCCAATAAAGGACAGGCTCTATAGCAAGCATCGCACTGTATTCCCCAATAAGCTATGCAATCTTTTATATCTACAATGGCAACACCCATTCTCATTTGAGTAATATCAAAAACTCTCTTACCCTCTTTAACCTCAGAAACACTATCTATATCAAGTGCTCCCGTAGGACAAGGAGGAACACAAGGAATATCATCGCACATATAGCATGGAATATCCCTTGGAATAAAATATGGCGTTCCTATCGGTTTATTATCTCCCGGCTTTGCAAGCATTAAAGTATCATAAGGACAAGCCTCCACGCAAAGCCCGCATTTAATACAAAGAGATATGAAATCTTTCTCTTTTTTAGCTCCCGGCGGTCTTAGGAGGAGAGGAGCGGCTTTAGCCTCATCTACAAAAGCGCTCCATACCAATCCTCCTACTGTTGCTATCGCAACATTCTGTGCCATTTGAATGAGAAATCTTCTTCTCTCTTTATTTTTGGGAGCTTTATTTTTTCCCATCTCCTCCCCCTCTTTAAGGCTTTTAGAATTGTTCAAAACAATTCCTTCCTTTATGCTTTATAAATTTTAACCGCACATTTTTTGTAATCGGTTTGTTTAGAAATAGGACAAGTTGCATCCAATGTAACTTTATTTATAAAAACCCTCTCGTCAAACCAAGGAACAAACACCAATCCTTTAGGAGGTCTGTTTCTTCCTCTTGTCTCAACTCTTGCTTTGATTTTTCCTCTTCTGCTCTCTACCCAAACCAAATCTCCTCTTTTTACGCCTCTTTTCTTGGCATCTTCAGGATGCATATAGCAAAGAGCTTCAGGAACCGCGCGATATAGTTCTGGAACTCTCATAGTCATTGTTCCACTGTGCCAATGCTCCAAAACCCTTCCTGTGCATAGCCAAGTATCATACTCTTTATCCGGAGTCTCAGGCGGCTCCATATAAGGTCTCATAAATATTTTGGCTTTATTTGGCAAATGAACTTTAGGCTTGGATTTATCAGGACCCCTTAGAGTTCCTTGAGGAATAGTTTTTAGAGCATGCCCATAGAATGCAAACTCTCCTTTAACTCTTCCTTTCTCTTTCTCTCTTTTTGCATAAGGATCGTAGTTTACGTTAAATCTCCAAGGAGTATCTTTACCGTTAACTACAGGCCATCTTAAGCCTCTTACTTTATGATAAACATCAAACGGAGCATAATCGTGTCCACGTCCCGCACCAAATTGTCTATACTCTTCCCAGAGAGCTTTTTGAATAAAGAATCCATATCCTTTAAAAGGCTTTCCGTCAGTTCCTATTACGTTTCTCTTATCTCCCTCAGCTTCCGTATTTCCAAAACCTTCGCCTATTGGGTCAGGCCATTTGAAAGATTTGTAATATTTATTGGCAAATAGAACATCAAACAAATTATCCTCAGGGCTATAACCCATTTTTTTAGCTTCTTCTAAAACATTTGGCAATACTGTGCCGTCAGGAAGTTTCCACTCTTTCCATACCTCTTTTAGTTTAAATCTTTTTGCAAACTCAGTATATTGCCAAACATCAGGCATAGCATTTCCGACAGGAGTTACTTGCTGTCTCCAGTGTTGAGTTCTTCTCTCAGCATTTCCGTAAGCTCCCCATTTTTCGTAAATCATAGCACTTGGTAAAATAAGATCCGCTACTTTGGCGCTGATTCCAGGATATCCGTCGCTTACTACAATAAAGTTATCCATAGTTCTTGCGGCTTTTATCCAGTGATTGGCATTTGCAGTATCTTGCCAAGGATTACATACTTGAACCCAAGCAAATTTTATTTTTCCATCTTCCAAATCTCTCATTATTTTAACGATATGGCTTCCAACTTTAGGATTAATGGTTCCTTTTGGTAATCTCCAAATTTTCTCTGCAATCTCTCTGTGTTTTGGATTAAATACTACCATATCTGCCGGAAGTCTGTGAGCAAATGTTCCAACCTCTCTTGCAGTTCCGCAAGCGCTTGGCTGTCCAGTTAAACTAAAAGCTCCGCTTCCTGGAAGAGATTGTTTTCCTACTAAGAAATGAACAACATAGCTTAACTCGTTATCCCATGTTCCTCTGGTATGCTGATTCATACCCATCGTCCAGAAGGATACTACTTTTCTGCCCTTCTCAACATAGTAATCTTTAAGTCTTTTTAGTTTTGCTTTAAAGCTCTCCAAACTCTCATCTGGATCTCCCTTTGCCACTTTTGCCACATAATCAAGAGTATAAGGTTCAAGTCCTTTTTTAAATTCTTCAAAACTGATAGCCCAATGCTTTCCGGCAGCTTTTGCATGTTTCATTTGCATAACTTTAGTATCGCCATAGCCAAAAGGTTTAAGAGCCACTCTCTCTGCATCGCTTAAAGGTTTTGCAGCTTGATGGGATACAGTCTCCATCTCTTTTTTGCTGTATCCAAGCTTTGCAGCATGTTTTGGATTTCTCATACCGTAACCGATATCAGGAAATCCTGTGGCAAATACGGTATAGTCTTTAACAAAATTCCAATCTATGGCATCTGGGTGATCATAAACTATGCTTCTTGCAATATAGTTCCAAATTGCCAAATCTGTATTTGGTTTGAAAATAATAACATCATCTGCCAAATCACAAGTTCTGTGAACATATGTAGATAAAACTACAACTTTCACTTTTTTAGGATTAGAAAGTTTTCTATCGGTACATCTTGCCCACAAAATCGGATGCATCTCCGCCATATTGGAGCCCCATACCGCAATCGTATCGGTAAGCTCTATATCGTCATAACAACCTGCCGGTTCATCTATTCCGAAAGTTTGAATAAATCCTGCAACCGCACTTGCCATACAGTGTCTTGCATTCGGATCTATATTGTTGCTTCTAAATCCCGCTTTCATCAATTTAGCGGCGGCATAACCCTCTTGAACCGTATATTGTCCCGAACCAAAAAAGGCCACGCCTGTAGGTCCAAGCTCGTTATAGGCTCTTTTAAACTGTTTTTCCATCTCATCGTAAGCTCTTTTCCAGCTTACTGGCTTAAATTTACCCTTTTTATCAAACTCACCTTTTTCATTAACTCTTAAAAGAGGAGTTGTAAGTCTATCAGCACCATACATGATTTTGGCAGTAAAATAACCTTTAATACAGTTTAGACCTCTGTTTACCGGAGCCAAAGGATCACCTTTTACAGCAACAATTCTATCATTTTTAGTAGCAATCATAATACCGCAACCGGTTCCGCAGAAACGGCAGACCGCTTTATCCCATCTCCATCCCTTTTCAGCTTCCTTGCTCGCAGCTTCCACATCTTTTGGGATTGAAAGACCAACGGCACTTGCAGCTGCAGCAGCCGCACTGCTTTTTAAAAAATCTCTACGACTAAGTGACATATAAGCCTCCTTCTTAATTTTACCCTGTAACAGGCAATAGTAGACTAACAATAGCAATTCTATATTTTTTATAAAAATAGTGCATTGACATAAATCAATATCGTAAATTTGCGATATCTCCTAAATCTGTTTAAGCCTATATTGCTATTAAATTTGGGATATGTTACCATTTATCCTTCATTAAAAATAAAGGGGAGAGAGAATGAATTATCCTGCATTTTTCGATAAAGTAGAAAAGATAAAACTATATGATCCTTTAGCGGATTTCTTAGGAGCGATAGAAAACGGCGAGATGCAAATAGAGTATATTGACGCGGTTAAATTTGCAGGCCACTCCTGCCCTACGGTAGCGGGAGCATATTTGATGACTCTTTTGGGATTAAGAGAGCTTTTTGCTAACTCTTTACCAATTAGAGGAGAGATAGAGGTTTTTATAAAAGGAGAGAAAAAAGAGGGGGTAAACGGCGTGATAGGAAATACGATAGCTTTTATCTGCGGAGTCAGCGATGAGGCGGGTTTTAAGGGAATAGGCGGAAATTTCAACAGGTCAAATAAGCTCTTTTTTAATTCTCAAATTCCAAAAGATGTAAGATTAAAAAGAGCAGATACAAAAGATTATGTCGATATCTCTTATGATAGTTCTATAATTCCCCCAAATCCTAAAATGAAAGAACTAATGCAGCTTATAATGATGAAAAGAGCGGATGAAAATATAAAAAAAGAGTTTCAAAAATTGTGGCAAGAGAGAGTTAAGAAGATACTGCTTTCAAAAGAGCTTTGGCCAAAAATGATACTAATCTCTTAAAAAGTCCCTTTTAGGGACTATTTTTTGATATATGTCAAAAATTTATCTTCACTCTCTTTGGCGCTAAATACTTCATAACCTCTCTTTAAAAACTCATCAATTAAAGGAGCCGGCTTAAAATCGGTCTCTAACAGCAAAACATCCCCTTTTTCAAAATCTTTTAAAATTTTATTGATATAGGAGAGAGGATTTTCTCCTTCATCTAAAAGCTTGTTTCCATTAACTATTGCTTTTGGCTCTTTTGTAGCCCATATAGGAAAACTTTTTTCCTCTTTTTGCTCATTATCTTCAATATTTTCAATCTCTTCTTTTCCAACAAGCCTTCTTATTTTATTTAATAAATCCAAAGGCTCCATTCCCCCTACGATAGCCGCTTGTTTGATACCGGCTACCCTTGCTATTGTTCTTCTTAAAACGGGGTTTTTTAGCTTTTTAAATTTGGGATTTATTTTAATAAGCTCATCTTCTAAGAAAGGATACTCCTTTAAAAGATCGTAAATCTTGGTATTTAAATCTATCTCCATATCTTCTCGCCCCTTTTATATCGCCTATACATTATATAGAAATCTTTAAAAATCAAAATAAGAGAATATATCCATAAAATATCCAAAACTATATTTCTATCATATCCTAAATAAAAATATAAAACGGGAAGGCCTATAACAATAGGCCATTTCATATAATAAAAAAATAAAATTCCAACCCCGTATAGATGGCGAAGCTCCCTTTTTAAATCTCTCATTTAAACAGATTTGCCCCCAAAGCCTTCTTAACCTCTTCGCTTGCCATAGTGATATTCCAAGGCGGATCCCAAACTATCTCAACCGTAACTTCTCCAACCCCCGGAAGCTTCTCTACAGCCTCTTTAACCCACTGCTGCATCATCTGATGCAAAGGGCATCCTCTCGTAGATAGAGTCATTTTTACATGGACATTATTTTCATCGTCAATCTCCACATCGTAAATAAGCCCCATATCTACAACATTAAATCCAACTTCTGGATCTATTACCGTCTTTATCGCATCATAAACTTGCTCTTTTGTAAGTTTACTCATTTTCACTCCTAAATTCAAGCATCCATTTTAAAGAAAATCCTAAAAATAAAGCTCCCATAAAAAGCAGATAAACTCCTCCCCTAAAAAGCTCGTCATTGCTTACCAAAAGCCCCAAAGTAGATAAAACTGCTCCAGCAAAACTAAACCAAAACTCAAATTCCGCCATCTTTTTTGGATACATCTCGTTTAACATCGGAACTTTTCTTTTTCCAACAAGAGGAGAGAATCTATGAAACCATACCAAAAAAGGAACTATTTTATAAAGATGGCCGTTTATTAAAAAAGCAAAAAATCCCACAAACAAAAGCCACATTGAGGAATATAAAAAATTATTTGCTCCTCCTCCGCTTAGAATATACAAAAATCCAAGCAAAAGCGAAACAAATAAAGATATATAACCAAAAATCATAGATTTATACCAGATATCCATCTCTCTTCTGACTCTTTTTTGATAAATTAAAAATATCTGATATAAGTAAAAAACTATTGAAACAAAAGAGAGAAAATAGCCGACTAATTTAATAATATCAGCCTTTAAAAAAACTCCTGCAAAAACCAAAGCAACCGAATAGATCATAAACTTAAAAGCAAGATTTATAGCTCTCTCATTAAAGCCGTGGGCAAGGCCGAACATTGGAAGCAAAATCAAAGATATTCCCATAATTGTAATTAATACATATCCTCCCACAACCGCAAAAACATGAGCTTTTAAAATCTCCTCTATATCAACCCCCATAAATCCAGAAAGCGTCAAAGCCATCAGAAACCCGCTTAAAATTCCAATCAAAAGAAAAATATTTGAAACTTTGACAGCTTTTACAGTTAATGAATTTAATGAGGTTTTCTTTATCGTCAAAAACACATCAACCGCAAAAATAATCATTGAGCTTAAAACAAGTATCCCCCCGAAACTTAAAAGTATCGGATTAAGCCAAAAACCGGCTACCAGCAAAACAGTTCCTATCAAAAGAAGAGGGAAAATTAGATAATACCAGTCTATGCTAAAATGGCCGGTTTCTAAAACAACCGGGACAAGCTGAGCCATCGCTCCAAAAATTATCATCATAACATAGCCGATTAAAAAAAGATGAACCCATCCAGCTACGCTAAGCTCTCTAAAATCAAATCCGGCAGAATAAAAAAGAGCCGAAAGCATCGACAAAATATAAAAAACAACACCGCTTATAAAAAACGGCGTAATTAATTTAAAAGGCGGCGCAAAATCTTTAGATACGTTAAACACCTTCTAACTCTCCTTTCTAACCCTCACAGTGAGAATCGTTTAAATTAGCTTTTTCGCTCTCTCCCTCTTTATAGCTAAAAACCAATCTCACATTTCCGTCTGGAAGTTCCTCTTTTTCAATATTATAGTTTTGCTCAATCTTATTTAAAAGTCCCATTGGCATTTTATGATTTATCATAACAAGCTTGATATTTGGAGAATTTACAAGCTTCAAACCGGCCATCGCATTTACCATAGGCTCGGGAGGACCGCATCTGCTTGTATCAAATTGATAATAAGTAACTCCGTCTTTTTCATATTTAAAAAAATCAACGCTTGCTCCGGGAACCTCCACTTTTTGAGCATTGTCTGGCAAATACATAAAAAACCTCCTTATTTAAGATAAAAATTGTCTTATTTTATCACTTCAAAGCTTTATTGTCATTGATTCATATCAAAATATAAAATTTTTATCTATTTTATAAGCTGAAATTATTTTCCAAGACAGAAATTAGAAAACATCTTATCTAAAATCTCATCTCTCTCAAAAGGTCTTGTTACAGAAGATATATAAGATATTGCATCGTTTAAAAGATATGAGAAAAGCTCTAACTCCCCTTCGCTTAAATGCTCTTTTGCCTCTTTAATTGCATTCAAAGCTTCTCTGACCGCTTCTATCTGCCTTTTTGATATCAAAATCAGATCATTTTGAATACTTTGGGAATCAAGATATTTTTGTATGGAATCCATAACCAAACTTGTATCTTGTTTGCAGCTTATCTTAATTAATTCAAAATCTTTAAATTTAGAGAGATCCAACCTATTTGGAAGATCCATTTTATTGATTATTACAAAAATCTTCTTTTTATCTTTATACTCATTAATTAAATCCAATATCTTCTTATCATCGTTGTCAAACTCTCTTGAATTATCGAAAACTGCCAAAACTATATCGCTCTCTTCTATCGCTTTTACCGATCTTTGCATTCCCATCTTCTCTATAAAATCCTCGCTCTCCCCCCTGATTCCGGCGGTATCTACTATCTTTACAAGATGGGTTCCGACTCTTATCTCCTCTTCTATCGTATCTCTCGTGGTTCCGGCAACATCGCTTATAATAGCTCTATTGTAGCTTAAAATAGAATTTAAAAGAGAGCTTTTCCCGACATTTGGCTTCCCTATTATAGAGATTTTAAACCCCTCTATAAGCCCCTCTCTTTTTAAGCTTATTAAAAGCGTTTTCTCAAGCTCTTTTGAAATAGAGTCAAGTTTTCTTGAGATATTATCCATCAAATCCAAAGGAAGGTCTTCTTCGGCATAATCTATGCTAACTTCCACATAGGCTAAAATCTCAATCAAAGAATCTCTCAAAGAGTCCATATACTCTTTAAGTTCGCCCTTTAGCTGTTTTGAGAGAATTTTAGCGGCATCTAAGCTTTTGCTCTCTATAAGTTTTGCGATAGCCTCGGCTTTTGTTAAATCTATTCTGCCGTTTAAAAAGGCTCTTTTGGTAAATTCTCCGGGATTTGCGAGTCTTGCTCCAAGCTTTAGAGTCTCTTCCAAAATCAAAGAGGCCACAACCAAGCCTCCGTGGCACTGAAACTCTATTACATCTTCGCAGGTAAAGCTTTTTGGAGCCTTAAAGTAGATTACGATAGCTTCGTCAATAAACTCCCCGCTTGTGTTATAGAGATTGCATAAAGTGGCAAAGCGGGGCTTAAAATCATCTTTTTTAGCCATTTTTTTAGCAATATCCAAAGCCTTATCACCGCTTACTCTGACAATAGCGATAGAGCCGATTCCGTAAGCTGTCGCAATAGCGGATATGGTATCTATTTTTCACGCCTTAAAAAGTCGTTGACTATTATATATTTCTGCCCGTCTCTGTTTGTTTTGATGCTTACATACTTATCTTTAAACTCTTCTCTAAGCTCTTTTAAAGCTATCTTTATCAAAACTCCGTCCAAAGGCTTAGTCTGTCCTCTTCCCTGCTCTCTTATTTTCTCTTTTAAAGGAGCAAGATATCTTCTTATCATCTCTTCTTGATTTTTCAAAAACTCGGCTATCTCAAGTTTGATATTCAATTTATATTTTAAATTTACCCAATTATAAATCATATATGAGAAAGCTTTATATCTGTAACCCTCTTTTCCTATCAACAAAGCGGCATCTTTGCCTTTAATCTCTATCAATACTCCGTTTTCCTCCTCTTCGGGAGAGACTTTTATACTGTCAAGATCAAAACAGCTGAATTTCATAAGATGATTTAATTTCTCTTCTATCTCTTTTGCCGCTTTCTCTATCTCCTCTTTGCTTTTTTGCTCATATTTAAACTCTTTTTTCTTTTGAGAAAACTGCTCTACTTTATTTTCATTCTTCATAGCGGCTGTAATAATGGCTCTCTTTTTAAAAATTCCAAAAATTCCTCTTGAGGGGTGCTGAATTATCTCTATATCAAGCTCGGTTACGGAGCAGTTTAAATTTGCGGCGGCTTTAGAATAGGCTTCTTCCAAAGTATCCGCTTCAACTCTTATCATGATTTAGCCTTTTGTAGCTTTTTTTGCTGATCCATATAAGCGTTAACAAAATATTGCTGAGCAACCGATAAAAGGTTGTTTACAAACCAATAAAGCGTAAGACCGGCCGGAAATGTTACAAAGAAAAATGTAAAGATAATCGGCAAAAATTTCATGACTTTCTCTTGAGTTGGATCAGTAACGCTCATAGGAGTAATTTTTTGGTTCCAATACATGGTAGCTCCCATTAAAATAGGAAGCACAAAATAGGGATCTTTAGCTGAAAGATCGGTAATCCATAAAATCCAAGGCGCTCCTTTTAGCTCTATTGCGTTTAACAAAACCCTATATATAGCAAAGAAAACCGGAATTTGCAACAACATAGGAAGACATCCGCCCATTGGATTTGCCCCATGCTTTTTATAAAGCTCCATCATATGAGCATTTAATTTTTGCCTGTCGTCTTTATATTTTTGCTGAAGCTCTTTTATTTTCGGAGCAAGCTCTTTCATTTTATTCATTGAAAGCATTCCCTTGAATGTCAAAGGAAATAAAACCAATCTTATCAATATCGTAATAAGAACTATCGCCCATCCCCAGTTTCCTATCATCTCATACAAAAACAAAAGAAGCTTAAACATAGGTTTGGCAATAAAAGTAAAAAAGCCATACTCTATCATATCGGTAAGTCTTGGATCTATACTCTCCAAAATTCTATGATCTTTTGGTCCTATAAATCCTTTTATCTCCAAATTTGAAGAGCTTTTTACAAAAGCTATAGGATTTTGGTCTGAATCTGGAGATATTACAACATTTAATCCCTTATCAAAATTGTAAAAAGCGGTAGCATAATATCTATCGAAAGCTGAAAGTATTTTAGCTTTTTTTACAAAAATAGGATTTTTCGTATCTTTATCTTCAGCAATAGTCAAAGTCCCGTCCGGCTCTTCAACCAAAACTCCATGCACAGTATAAGCATCGGCTATAACAGTGGGTCTGTGTCCGGGAGTTATAAAATATTCAGCAGGTTTGGAGAGAGTGATTTTTATGTCATAATTTCCTTTGGGATAAAAAGTTATCTCTTTTGTTATCACTCTGTCGGATAGATTTTGAGTTAAAGTTATTTTAGCGCTTTTACCGTCTAAAATAATCTCTTTTTTATCTGCTGTATAAGGATTTTTAAAAGCCTCTTTGTTTAACTTAGAATCGCTGAATCTAACTTCAAGAGGTTTAGGTTCAGCTTTAGATGAAAAAAGCTCCAATCTCTCGCCCTTTTCATTTTTAAATCTTTTGTCGTTTATGAAAAATTTATATATTCTTCCAAGCTCGTCTATCTGAACGGTAAAATGCTTTGAGTTTATAGTAGCTATTATTTTATGTTTTGAAATCTCTTTATTTGAGATAGGAGCGTTTTTATTCTCATCAACTCTATTTTCCGCTTCAACGCTTGGAGCGCTTTTAGAGGATATCTCTTTTGAAGAGGCAGTAGAATTTAGTTCATTTGCAATGGGCTTTTTTGGAATAAAAAAGTAGTCATACAGCCCAAGCACTATAACGCTTAAAACAACCGCTATTAACATTCTTTGATTTTGACTTAAATTATCCAACACGGTCTTTTTCCTTTTTAAAACTTTTTATTAAATAGAATTTGTCTCCCTTTTTGGGAACAAACCAGTATTCTATCGAAAAATCTTTATTTCTAAACATATTTCCATTTTTTAAAAAAGATTTTTCAAATTTCTTTATGACAACGGGATAATCTATCCCGCCTCTAAAAAGCTGATTGCATCGAAGAACCCTCAAAGTAGAAAAAACAAAAGCTTTAAAGAGGGAGTTTTTATTTATCTGCCATTTGGCATACTCCGAACAGGTCGGATAGTATCTGCAGCTGCCAAAACTAAATAGAGTAAAAACTTTTTGATAAATTTCAAGAAAAAAGAGAAAAACCTTTCTCATTTATAGGCTCTAAGATATTTTAAAGCCTCTTTGAGGCTGTTTTTTATTTTTTGATAATTTTCCGTTAAAATCGCTCTTTTGGCTACAAAAATATAAGTTCCCTCTTTTAAAGCTTCCTCATTTTCCAAAAAAAGAGCCCTAAGCCTTCTTTTGGCAAAATTTCTCTTAACCGCATTACCTATTTTCTTGCTGACGGTAAAACCGACTCTCTTCTCGCCGCCCTCTTTAAAAAAAATTACTATGCTTTGAGTGTGCCTCTTTTTTGAATTGTTATAGATCTTAGAAAACTCTTTGGGAGTTTTTAAAAGCTTGAAACTTTTTAAACGCTCAATCTTTTTCTGCCTTTAGCTCTTCTTCTTTTTAAAACTTTTCTTCCGTTTTTAGTCTTCATTCTCGCTCTAAAACCGTGCGTTCTCTTTCTTGGAGTGTTATGTGGCTGATATGTTCTTTTCACTTTGCGTTCCTTTTTCAAAAATTTTTTATGCGCGAAATCTTAATAAAACTTTACTTAAATACCACTAAATATAGGCACTCAAACCTTTTAAAATGAAAGTTTATAACCGATATTACGCAATTAAAGAAAATGTAAATTGGGGAAAGTTCTAAATTGAACGAAAACTTTACAATTTTAGCATAAAAATTTTATGTTAGCCGAAGGCTAAAAAAGTGCACCAAACCCCGAAGGGGCGCTTTAGCGTTTGCACTTTTTAATAAAATTTTTATGCGTTTGCAACGCAAAAAATTGTAACTCGTTTGAGTGAAATTTAGAATCTTTCCCTTAAAGTTTGTAAAGTCAGTTTATAAAATTATAAGCAAAATCGAGATAAAATTGCGCTGTTTTTGCGGGAGTAGCTCAGGGGTAGAGCACAACCTTGCCAAGGTTGGGGTCGCGGGTTCGAATCCCGTCTCCCGCTCCATAAATTTGGCGCCAAGGCGCATTATGGCTAAAAAGATTTTTCTTCTTTTTT
>Ga0256832_1000229_pt1 | contig 35328 bp, 25 predicted proteins | sample 134614metaG_FD_190534 | JGI IMG/M metagenome (GOLD analysis project Ga0256832, IMG submission 190534) | Hydrothermal vent microbial communities from Lau Basin, Pacific Ocean - 134-614 | ecosystem: Environmental > Aquatic > Marine > Hydrothermal vents | place: Pacific Ocean: Lau Basin | collected...
GGGTGCAAGGGAAAAGAAGTTACACCAAGAGGATAATAGAGGTCGTACCAAGGAGAAGAGTAGCATTAAATCTGCAATCGGCGAACTTATACATGGGTTTCTCGTTCCTGACAGACTTGTTGGATGGTTGCCTTATGCAGTTACTAAGGGAAAGGAAATACTTGAATATGAAATGCCAGACGCAATATTTTCAACATCGCCGGCTGAAACCGCCCATCTAATTGGCTATATTTTATCTAAGAAAAGTGGGCTTCCTTGGATTACAGATTTTCGTGACCCGTGGACGCAGTACGCATTCTCTCCTAAGCGCATATTTCCATTTAATACAATTGATTGTTGGCTTGAAAAGAAGGTGCTAGAAAACTCCTCATCGATAGTTTCATTGACGGAAGGTTGCCAAAATAATTTCCAGAAACTTTACCCTTCAGTAAGTCATGATAAATACAGCTTAATCACAAACGGCTATGATGAAGAGGATTTCCAGAATATCGAGCCAAAGGAGTTTGATAAATTTACTATAATATTCTCGGGAAATCTGTACCGCCAAGCCACTCCGGAACGATTTATGATGGCACTTTGCAGCGTTCTCGACAAGATCCCGCTCATGCGAAATCAATTGCAGTTTCTTTTTGTTGGGAGTCAATACCCAGAGTTTCAGGGATTGGTCGAGCAGTATAAACTTGACGATGTGATAGTGAAAGCAGGTTATAAAGAACATAAGGAAGCAGTATCGTATTTGCTGGGTGCAGATATGTGCTATTACAATGTCTTCTCTGATATCGCTATTACAGCAAAGTTATTTGAATACCTTAGAAGCGGAAAAAAAATATTTGCAACTATTCCAGAAGATCATCCTGCAGCGGAAATTATCAGTAATGCGAATGCTGGCGTGATTATAGATGAAAATAATGTGCCTCTGATGGAGGCGGAATTGTTGCGGGATTTTTCTGACTTTCTTGAGAAAGGTGAGAAGCCTAAAACTCGATTAATTGATGATAAGGTCACTGTCTTTGATAGGAAGGTATTGACATCCAAGCTAGCTAATATCCTTGACTCAATTTAGTATTGATTCATTCCTCTACCATACAGTAAGCATATAGTTTTTTGCTGAATGTCTGGCTGAGAATTAAAGAGTTTGCACCGTGACTCTATTGTGCAGTTACTGACCCCGGCGCGCTTGGCCGTGTACCCGGCGGCGGCGCCCCTGCTGATGAAATTGGATGCGTGCGTAGCTGAATAGTGCCGGCATCGGGACCGGAAACTACATTATAATACCATCGCCACAAGCCGCTATCGATATCTTTGTATATGAAGTTGGCTTTTTGCCCATAACTGTGCACAACTCGTTCGTTTGAAACATTGTTCAGGTCGTTGAGGGCAGTATTCGCGAAATAAAGATTTCTGTCATCTGCGGCGCAGCCACCATGTGGGTCGTATATGGCGGTCACGGAATTTCCGTCATCATGCAGGAATGTGTGCATTTCGCTCCATCCCCAGCACAGGGCCGGTATTTCACCCATGGGTGTCAGATTCATAAAATCTGGGCCTTTAGAGACGTTGTGCGTTTGTCCACCCTGCGCCCGGTGGCTCCATACATAATATTGGCCATTCTGGTACTGGAAGTCGTCGATGTAGTTTTCCTGGCTGTTATAAACGCCGTTGACCATGCCTTCCACCGTCCAGTTTTTGCCATCAGTGGATGTGGCGGCGAAGATCGATGCATCAACTGGAACGTTGCACCCGCAGTCTGCTGTGGATCCCATGAAAGGGCAGGTGTCGGTTCCTCCCGGTGATTCTACGCCAAGGTAGGCAAGCCATTTTCCCAGATGGGGCATGTATCGAATTGCTCCGGTACGAATGCCTTCTTCGTGAGAATTGACCGACACAAAATAATGGGGTTTGAGCACAGGATTTCCTGCGTATTTCGTGAAATTAATGCCATCGGTGCTTGTGGCCAGGCCAACGGATTGATGATTGACATCATCGTCCGCATTCCAGCAGCCGTCGAAGCCAGCCAAATAATGTAAATAATAGATGCCGTCTTTTTTATGTACGCCAATTGGTCGAGCCGTGCTGGCTTTATCATCCCAGGATCCTGCTGATCCGGTCGCTAACACGATGCCTTGTTCTGTCCATGCTGAAATATCATCCGGAATCGTATCCAGTGCGTGGACAGTGCTTTGCATGAATAAAATGGCAAGCGAAAAGAGTGAGTAATATGCTTTACGCAGTTTCATTTGTGTTCCTGTGTTTTCCATTGGATATTGCTTGTTTATGGAATATTCGCCGTTAAGTAATGTTTGGGCGTCGTGTGTGGGCCTTTCAGCATGGGAAGTTCATGATATGGCTAAGGAATGGTTTTTGATGCCACATTGGAATATGCACTCTCGGTGCCCAGGCTGTCGTAGGCAGTGACGACAAAATAGTAGGTGTTTGAGGCGAGGTTTCCAACCACGTAGCTGGAAAGTCCCGGATTATTCACATCAATAGCATTTGGGTAGTTGCCAACGGCGGTACCGTAATAAATCTTATAGCCGGCGAGGTTGCTGAGTGTTGACCCATCTTCGTTGGTGGTAGGCGGTACCCAGGAAATTGTCGCGCTGCCATTGGAAACGGGCAGCACAGTAATGCTGAAACTTGCCAATGGAGTAGATGCCGTGCCGTCTGAGACGCTAATAATAATGTTGTTGTAGGTGCGGTCATCGCCCACGCCAGGTGTGCCGCTCAGGGTGCCATTGCTGGCGTTGAAGGTTGCCCATGAGGGCAGGTTGCTGATGCTGAAGGTCAATGCATCGCCGTCGGCGTCGGTTGCACTTGGTGTGAAGGAATAAGCAATGCCAATGGTCGCATTGGTTGCCGGCGTGCCGGTTATAACGGGTGCACTGTTGGCTGGTGGTGTGGTTGTGCCGCCCGGGTCTTTGATCAGCACGATATACATACTGGCGCCATTTTCGTTGCCAGAAAGGGTCACGGTGCCGGCGTCGAAGGTTTGTTTGTACAGGTAGAGTGTGCGGTCGGTGGTGACGATGACTTCGCCGGTGACTTCCCAGGTGTCCAGCCAGCTGGGGCGGCTGGCGGCATCGTTAGCGTGGCCGATAACGACGTCCACGGTTTTGTTGATCGTGAAGCTGAGAAAACCCGGGCCGCTGGAGGTCTTGTCGTTGTTGGCCGTTTGCAGGTACCGGGCGCCTACGTAGGCGGAGGGAATGCTGGAATAGGTGTAGCTGCGGTCGATGTAGACGGCGCTGCCTGTTTTCAGTGTGTCCCAGGTGTAGGTGGCGGGCGCAGGATCGGAAACGACGAGGCTCGTGCCGCCACTATTGCTGCCGGGATTTCCGCTACCGCCACCAAGGGTGTCTCCCGGGCTGCCGTTATCAGCACTACCCCCACAGGCGGTGAGCAGTCCCAGTATTGCGGCCAAGGTGAGGTATTGTTGCAGCCCACGGAAAATTGAGGGCTGACGGGCTGATACATGGCTTGGCATGGGTAATGATTCCTGACCTGTAGACCTGTAGTAGACGATGTTGTGCGGGATCGAAGCGGCGGGATTGCTATGGTTGTTGCACCTGTCAACGTTGTTGGGCGTTGTTCGGTTCCCATTAAAATTCATATGCTTGCTTATCCGTAAACATCGTCTTTTTGGGGCGGGTCGTTTGGGACGGCGGTCACAAATTGACAGGCGTGGGAAGGTCTGGCAATGCGGAATGCTACCCAGTTCCGGGTCGGTTGCGGGGCGATGCTCAGGGTAGAAACCGTGGGTTATATTCCGCCGGTTTCACCGGTGCCGGGTCTTTGGCAGGGCTGTGCTGTGGAAGTGCTGGCCGTTGCGGTTATTTTGCACAGAATGGGGATAAAATTCACGAGACGTGGATAAACCTGGGGTTATTCGCGGCCAATAGCGTTATACTACCGGGCGCGAAATTCAGGGGTTTGGGTGGGGGTTCGGGGTATGCGCCAGGCGCACTTTGGCCCTGAGCCAGTCCTCGCTTCGAAGGGTGGGACGCATCGACGACTTTGCCGCCCGGAGGCCGGGGATCGATTCTCTCCAGAATCACTGCTGTCCCGTTAACATTCGCATTAGTGGGCGTAATAGTTTGTTTTTTATGAGCTGCAGCATGATTTGAAAATTTGAGACATGAATAATCAGTAAGCTCTACCGTCATTCCGGCGAAGGCCGGAACATAAGCCCGAAGCGCGTTGAACGCCACAGGCGGCCCGAAGGGTGAGCGCAGCGAATAATCCAGAGGTTTTAACGACATTCTAGATTCCGGCCTTCGCCGGAATGACGGATATAACGTTAACGGGACAGCAGTGCTCCAGAATGGTGAGTTTTCGGCGGGGCGTTGTTTCGTGGGCCGGGTGGAAGCTCCGCTATAACAGAATAAATCATTGAGAAACAAGGTAATGGACTTATCGGTTATTGTCCCTCTGTATAACGAGGAAGACAGTGTTGGTCCCATGTATGAGGCCATCGTCAAGGCGGTTGCGCCGCTGGGCATGGAATACGAGATTCTTTTCGTGGACGACGGCAGCCAGGATGAGACCTTCAAACGGGCCAGTGCGCTGGCGCAGGAAGATCCCCATTTGCGGGTGATCACCTTTCGTCGTAACTATGGTCAGACGCCGGCCATGGCGGCGGGTATCGATAACGCCCGGGGGCGCATTCTGGTGACCATGGACGGCGACCTGCAGAATGACCCCAGCGATATTCCCCATTTCATCGAGAAAATGAACGAGGGCTACGATATCGTCGTGGGCTGGCGGCACAAGCGGCAGGACAAGCTGATCACCCGCAAGATCCCCTCGAAGATCGCCAACTGGCTCATCGGCAAGGTGACTGGCGTGCCCATCAAGGATAATGGCTGCTCTCTCAAGGCCTACCGGGCGGAGGTGATCCAGAATATTCCCCTGTATTCCGAGATGCACCGCTTCATCCCGGCCATGACCTCTCTGGCCGGTACCCGGGTGGCGGAGATCAAGGTGAAGCACCATGCGCGGCAATTTGGCGTTTCCAAGTATGGCCTGTCGCGGATTTACAAGGTGCTGCTGGATCTGCTCACCATCAAGACCATTACCTCCTTCGCCTCGCGGCCGCTGCTGTGGTTTGCCATCCTGGCTGTGCCGGTCTTGCTGGTGGGGGGGCTGGCTTTCGTCATCAGTCTGTCTGACATGCTGGGTGATGGAGGGACATCACCAATTGCCCTGATGGGGGTTGCCATGCTGTTTGGCACGCTGGCCTGTTTCCTGGTTTTGGGTGGCGCCCTGGGGGAGTTGATTTACAAGATGGGTGATATTGATCTGAGCCGGCTGTCACTTTTGACGACCAAAACCATTCCGCCCAGCGATGGGCATCACACAACAAGGACAACCACTGGGCAGGGCGAAAGTAATGAGTAATCACATCGAGGTATCAGTCATCATCCCCGTCAGCGAACGTTTCGATGATGTTCCCGCTCTTTATCATGACTACAAGAATGCCTTGCAGGCTTCCGGGTACAGTTACGAATTTGTCTATGTGCTGGACGGCGAATTCCCGGACGTACTGGCGGCACTGAAAACCCTGCGTGACCAGGGCGAGCAGATCACCATCATTCAACTGGCCAAGTGGTTTGGTGAGGCCACGGCCCTGACCGCCGGCTTCGAGCATTCCAGCGGCGAGATGATTCTCACCCTGCCGGCCTATTATCAGGTGGAGCCCGGCGAAATCCCCAAAGTGCTTGAAGGCCTGAAAACCCATGACATGGTGGTGGCGCGTCGTTGGCCGCGCATCGATTCGTCCATCAATCAGATACAGGCAAAGCTGTTTCATTGGGCGCTGGGTTTTACCGGCTGCAATTTTCGTGACCTGGGCTGCGCGGTGCGGGCCTTCAAGCGACAGGTGATCGACGAAGTCACCGTGTACGGTGATCAGCACCGTTTTTTGCCGGTTTTGGCGGATCGTCGGGGTTTTCGCATTATCGAAATAGACACTCAACAATCCAGCAAGGACGTCCAGCGTCGAATCTACAAGCCGGGTGTGTATCTGCGCCGTATGCTGGATTTCATTACGGTGTTTTTTCTGGTGAAGTTCACCAAAAAACCACTGCGTTTTTTTGGCTTGATCGGTACCGGCACCCTGGTGGTGGGCGGCATTATGCTGCTGGTCCTGGTGATCGAGCGCCTGTTCTTCGGCGTGCCTCTGGCGGATCGGCCCGCGTTATTGCTTAGCTCGTTGTTGGTGGTGCTGGGGGTGCAAATCTTCGCCATTGGCTTGATTGGCGAACTGATCATCTTTACTCATGCCAAGGATCTGAAAGAATACACCATCGCGGAAATCATCAATTGACGCCTTGCCCGGTAGGGCGGGGAAACCGGCGGGCGAAATACCACCAGGGCAGGCCCCAGCCCAGGGTGGCCAGTGCCACGTCGGTAATGTCGGGATAACGCCCGGGCAGGCTTTGTTGCAGCCACTCCACGGTCAGGGTGCCGAAGCACACCAGCAGGCCGCCACTGACGGCGATGGTCATCGGCCTGGGGGGCTTGTAGGACAGGCCCAGCCAGGCCAGGGCCACAAAGGGCCAGGCGGTGGTGATGATGTCCACCATGTCCAGCACGCTTTGCATATGGCCGAGAAAGGGGATCCAATTCATGGCTCTTGTGGCGCTCCCGGTTCCGCTTTGCAGGGCTTCGAGAAGAAAGGCGCCGCACAGGGCCAGGGTGGCCACGGCCCGTCCATCGCCGCGCACAAGCAACAACATCAAAAGGCCCAGAGCGGCGCCCCCAAGGGCTTCGAGGGACAATTGGCGCCCCACCACCAGCACCTTCAGCAGCAGCACCGTCATCACCAAGGCACCAAACAGGGGCAGCAGGGGCCGTCCTTCCCGTAGCAGGTGGCGGGTCAATAGGCCCAGTCCGGTGATGTTGAGGGCGTAAACCCCGGTACGCCACGGCTCAAAGCGGCCAATATCATTGAGGGTGTACCAGAGGGGCTTGAGCCCTGCGCGCAGACTGGCCATATCCAGTGAGGGCACCAGGGGAAACAATTGCGCCGTCGCCCACAACACCAGCACCACCAGTCCAAGCTGGCTCAGAGGGTCCTCTTTGAACCAGAAGTGTTTGAAGGCCAGAAGCCTGCGCTGCAGGGATGAACCCGGATTCATCAGCACCAGCAGCCCCGCCCCCGCGAGGCTGCCAAGGCCATTGAGCAGGATGTCGGCCAGGGAACTGACGCGTAAGGGCAGGTAGGTTTGCAGGTACTCCAGCAGGAAACTCAGCCCCGTACCCAGACTCGTGGCAAGGATCAGCACGCCCCATGGGGAAAAACGCTGGCGCAGCAGTACGCCCAGCAGCAGGCCCAGGGGCATGTACACCAGCAGATTTGTAAGTACGTCGGAGCTGTGAAGTTTTTCGGGCCAGGCGGGAAATCGGGGATTGAGGAGGCCACCATCGGGCCACTGCCAGCCACTCAGGGGAAACAGGGTGCCATAGACCAGCAGCAGCACATAAATCAGGGTGGCGATACCCGGTAGGGCGTGGGATGAGCCGGGGGAGGCTGTCGTTGTTGGCGATGATTGTTGTGGAGAATGTGGCATGTTTGTTAGCTTGGGCTTGCGGCGAAATTGTCGCATTTGTGGATACAGAGCGAAACACGCCCACCGGTGTTTGATGCACCAAGATTATTGCAGCAGAACAGGGACACACCATGCATCTAACTCAACATATCCGTCACCCAGTACGTGCACGTGTCCTCCAGGTGCTTGTGCTGACGGGTGCCCTGTGGCTGCCGCTGTACTCCGGACAGTACTCGGGCGCCGCAGAGCTGCCGGATACCATTGCCAGGGTGAAAAAGAGCATAGTGGGTATCGGCACGCACTTGCTGACCCGCGCCCCTCGGGGCCAGTTGATGGGCACAGGGTTTGTCGTGGGGGACGGGCGCCATGTGCTCACCAATTACCACGTGATTTCCCGGCCGCTGGACGTGCAACGCAATGAGTCACTGGTGGTGTTCAGCGGCAGGGGTGCCAAACCGGCGATGCGCACGGTGGACATCGTGGCCACCGATCCGGCCCATGACCTGGCCTTGCTGAAGATATCGGGGGAGCCCTTGCCTGCCCTGCAATTCGGTGAGTCGCAAAGGGTGCGGGAAGGCGAGCGTTACGTATTTACCGGGTTTCCCATTGGGGCGGTGCTGGGATTGTTTCCGGTCACCCATGGTGGCATGGTGTCCGCGCGCACGCCCATTGTGGTGCCCATGGATAACAGCGGCCAGCTCACTCCCAGCCTGATCAAACAACTGCGCACGCCCTTTGAGGTGTTTCAGCTGGATGCCACCGCCTATCCCGGAAACAGCGGCAGCCCGTTGTATCAACCGGACACAGGTAAAGTGATGGGGATCGTGAACATGGTCTTCGTCAAAGAGTCCCGAGAGACGGTGCTGGAAAAGCCCAGTGGCATAGCCTTCGCCATTCCCGGGCGCTACGCGCTGGAACTCCTGGAGGGGATTTCCGCACAGCCTTAGTGGGAGTGTCGCTCGGCCCGCCAGTGATCGAAGAGGTTTTGTGCTAAGATTCGATGCTGCCGGCCCCGGTGGCGTGTCATTCCATGGGGCTGTGACTCATTCAGCGACAGGATGGCTTAACCACCTCATGCTTGATCACGTAAAAACCGTTTTGGGCAAGGCCCTGCAAATCGAGGAACGCACCGCGCAGATGACCGGAGGCACGCCCCTGCTGGGCAATCTGCCGGAGCTGGATTCCATGGCGGTGGTCACCGTGCTCACGGCGCTGGAGGAGAATTTCGGTTTTATCATTGATGACGATGACCAGGTGTCAGAGGCCTTCCTGACCCTGGGCAGCCTGGTGAGTTTTGTCGAGGACAAAACCCGCCAGTGCGCCTGAGATGAATCACGTCGCTACACAAGCACTTCCGCCGGCGGGGGATGGCTGAGAAAGGCCGTGGGACTGGCGCTGAGTCCATAGGCGCCGGATTGCTGGATCACCACCAGATCCCCCACCTCCGCCACCGGTAGCTCCATCCTGTCAGCCAGCACATCCAGCGGCGTACACAGCCGGCCTACCACGGTGGCCACCTCGCGTTCGGACTGCTCCATTCTGTTGCCGATGCATAGCGGAAAATTCTTGCGGATTACCTGGCCAAAATTACCGGAGGCGGCCAAATGGTGGTGCAGTCCGCCATCGCTGATCAGAAACACTTCCCCGCGTGAGACCTTCTTGTCCAGTACCCGGCAGACATAAATGCCTGCCTCCCCAACCAGGTAGCGACCCAGTTCCAGCACCAGTTTGATGCCGGGGAACAGGCTTTCCGCGCTGGTAAGGTGTTGCTGGAGCGACTCGCCGATGGGGCGCAGATCCAGCGGTTCGTCGCCGGGAAAATAGGGAATGCCAAAGCCGCCTCCGAGGTTGATGGTTTTCAGGGGGGCTGGGGCGTTTTCCATTAGACGACTGGCCAGGGCCAGGGTGTTTTTCTGGGCTTCGATAATGGCCTGGGGATTGAGGTTTTGTGAGCCGCTGAAAATGTGCAGTCCCTGTAAATCCAGGCCGAGTGAACCAATGCGCTGTAACATTTCCGACGCCTGTTCCTCATCGACGCCGAAGGGTTTGGGGCCACCTCCCATTTTCATTCCGGAAGATTTGAGTTCAAAGTCAGGATTAATGCGCAGGGCCACCCTGGGGGTGATGCCCAGTTGCTCTCCCTGTTGTACGGTCAGGTCGAGTTCCGTGTTGGATTCGAGATTGAGCGTTACCCCGGCGGCGATAGCGCTGCGGATTTCCCCGATGGATTTGCCGGGACCGGCAAAGCTGATATTTGCCACAGGCATGGTGGTATCCAGCGCCAGGCGCATTTCTCCACCGGAAGCCAGATCGAAGCCATCTATCAGCCCGGACAGGTGCTGCACCAGTGCCGGCATGGGATTGGCCTTGATGGCGTAATGAATATGGATAGCGCTGGGCAAGTGGTCGCGCAGGTGCGCCACGCGGCGGGTGATGCTGGCACGGTCGTAGGCGTAAAAAGGTGTTTGCCCAATCTGTTCGGCCAGTCGGGAAAGGGGGATGCCGGCAAAAACAAGCTCACCGTTTTCCACTTCAAAGGCATTGATAACGGCGCTGGCGTGACGAGGTTTTTTCATTGCTGGGAGTAGTCCTTCATCGCGTGCTTCACTGTCCCGCCGCGGAACGTAGGGGTGCTGTAGCCTGAAACAGGTCTGTCAGTTCGGTGGCCAGTTGTCCGCGGTCGATTTTGCCATTGGGGGTGTGGGGCAGAACGGGCCGAATCTGGATGTGGGCCGGTGTCATGAATGTGGGCAGGTGTTGTTTGCATTGCTGCATGAGGGCATCGATATTCACCTCCTGCCGGGCATCGTGGGGCGGCGTGGCCACCACCACAATGGCCTGCCCCAGGCTGGGGTGCGGTACCCCCAGGGCGGCGGCTTCTGCCACCAGACCGCTGGCGTGAATGACGTCTTCCACTTCCGTGGGGCTGACCCGGTAGCCGGAGGTTTTGATCATGTGATCTTTGCGGCCAATGAAGTAGAAAAAGCCGTCCTCGTCCTGTTGTACCGTGTCGCCGGACCATACGGCGATGTCCGGAGATTTGCCCTTGATGGCTTGGCCCGGAGCGGGGCGGAAGCATGCTGCGGTCGCGTGCGGGTCATTCCAATAACCCATGGCCACCAACGGCCCGCGATGCACCAGTTCACCGGGTTCTCCCGTTGCGCAGGGACTGCCATCCTCACGCACCACCATGAGCTCGGTATTGGGAATGGCCCGGCCGATGGAGCCGGGGTGATGCTCCAGTGCTTCCGGCGGCAGATAGGTGGAGCGAAAGGCCTCGGTCAAGCCGTACATGAGAAAGGGGCGGGTGGTGGGCAGGGCGCTGCGCAGGGCAGCCAGTGTGTGACGTGGCATGGCGCCGCCTGAATTGGTGAGATAGCGCAGCGAGCGACGGGCGTCATCGGGCCAGGGCAGGTGGGCAATCTGCGTCCATAGCGTCGGAACGCCGGCGAGGCCGGTGATCCGGTGTGTGGCCACGGCGCGGATCACATCCCGGGGCATGAGGTACTCCATGAGCACAACACTGGCGCCCACACAGAAGGCAGTGGTGAGCTGGCTCAGGCCATAGTCAAAGCTCAGCGGCAATACCGCCAGCAAACGGTCGTCGGCAGTGTTGTGCAGGTAGTCCACCACACTTTGCGCCCCCAGTACCAGGTTGCGGTGAGAGAGCATCACCCCCTTGGGCTGACCGGAACTTCCCGAGGTGTAGAGAATGGCTGCCAAATCGCCCTCCCTGGCGCTGGAGGGGGGAGAGGGAGGGGCAGGTCGGGAAGCCAGGATCAGCTCATTCCAAGGCAGGACATTCACGCCTGGAATGTCCAGCGGGGCGGGATCACTCTTGCCGACCAGGATCAGGGTTTCCAGGTCTTTGCTGGTACCCAGGACGTGGGTGAGCTGGTGTGCCCGTTCTTGGGTGGTCACCAGGGCCCTTACCTTGGCGTCAGTGAGGATGTGTCCCACCTGCCGGGCCTTGAGCAGAGGATTGATAGGCACAAACACAGCACCTGCCAGGCTGGCGCCAAACAGGGTGCTCACTGCCTCGGCTTGCTTGGGCAGGTAGGTGGCAATATGGGCGGCGTTGGCTAGCCCTTGTTGTTGCAGGCCGTGTGCCACAGCGTGAATCTGCTCCGCCAGTTCCGCATAGCGGATCACGGTGCCCCGGTGGACGATGGCCACGTTATCGGGTGATTTTTCGGCGCTTTGGAGAATAAGGTCGTGGAGAAGTGCGTTCATGCCGAATTTGCATGTGGTCAACAAGAGGCACAGTCTACGGCGTTTTTTTGGCAAAAAGTAGAGGGAAGGGGTAGAGAACACCGGTGTGTTGAACCATCGGCAGGGACAGAATTGGCATTCCCGCAGGGCAAAATACTGTCGAAAAATTTTACACTTTTTGCAATCCAGGCATAGATCAGGTATTCAGCGAGCATAAAAGGGAACATAACAGCTTGTTTTTACGAGTAGTATGAAAATCTGGCGTGAAACTTGCAGATTACATTGCAGAACACTAACGACCAAGGTGCGAATGTTGGTAATTCGGAGTTTAAGTTACAATTCCTTTGGTTTCACCTGTAATGGATGGTCTGAGCCGTTATGACGAACAAGAGTAGAAACACAGCCGGGGAAGAAAGCACGGTCTCGCCGGAAACCCGTGGGCACGCCGAAAACAGCACCGTCCACAGCAAGAGGCGTTTGCTCAAAGGAGTCCTTAAAACGGCTCCCGTTGTGATGGCTGTTTCCAGCAAGCCTGCGTTGGCGCATTTCTGCACCGTTTCAGGTTTTCTCTCCGGTAATCTGTCTCACCATGATGACCGGCATTACTGTGGCGGCCGCAGTCCGGGGTACTGGATGAATCATGTCACTCCGGAGATGAAAACCAGAACCTTCAGGGAAGTCTTCGGTGACGTGTGGCGGGGGAAGTACGGAAAGTGGAGCGGTGATCCGACACTCTACGAAGTGTTGAAGATGACGGGCCATGATGATCGTTACCAGTTTGGCGCCCACGCGGTGGCGGCATTTCAGAATGCTCTGGAGTTTTCCGATTATCCCATGAGTGTTGATGAAGTGGTTGATATCGTTGCTCAGGTGTTGGCGTTTGGTTATTACACCAGCCCTGGCACCGGCCAGACACTGGACGCCCAGGATGTGGTTGGTTTCTTTTATCAGACCTTTGACGCATAACCTCAACGCCGCAGTCATCCACCATGCCGGAATGTATTCGTTGGGCGCTGGATAGTGCCTCTGAGTATCATTTCCGGGAATGGGACGACGGTTTCACCCTTTTTCTCGAGGGTGAAAACAGTGTCTCCCTGATTTCTCCCTTTGCAGTCACCCTGTTGGATATACTGGCGCACGAGCCATTGGGTTTCGCGGAGTTGCTGGACAGGGTGAGTGTCGATTATCCTGACGAATCTGTCGACGCCCTGGGTCAGCTGATTGAAGACGCCCTGGCTGGGCTTAGCCAACGCGGCATCCTTATTCGAAGGCGCTCGTGAACTTATCCGATCTTTCTCCCACTGAACAACAACATCGTTTTTCCTCACGCGGGGTTTTCCTCAAAACCGGTCCGTTGATATTTTGCATCCGTTCGCCCATTCCCCAGGTGATGGATAGCACCGCAACACTTTATGGCGCCTATGAGCTGGCGGAGAACGAAGATTTTGCCGATTTTTACGTGATGCTGAAGTATCCGGCGGGACTGCGAAAGTGGTATCACCCCCAGGTGCTGTTCGATTTTGATGGCCGCATTCCCTTTAAACCCCTTCCCGCGTCCCAGGCATTCCCCATGCTCGAATGGGGTATGAACTGGTGTATCGCCAATCATTGTCATCAATGGTTGATTATTCATGCCGCGGTGGTGGAAAAAGACGGGCAGGGCGTCATACTGCCCGCTCCTCCGGGATCCGGCAAAAGCACACTGTGTGCGGCGTTGGTTGGAAGAGGTTGGCGTTTGCTTTCCGATGAACTTGCAGTGATCGATCCTGCCAGCGGAAAACTGATTCCCGTTCCCAGGCCGGTGGGTCTGAAAAATGCGTCCATTGACATAATCAGACAGTTTTTGCCTGCGGCCACTCTCGGGCCCAAATGCAAAGACACGCGCAAGGGCACCGTGGCCCACATGGCGGTTTCTGCCAAGGATTGTGTCAACCCACAATGGGTGCAGCCAAGGTGGATTGTTTATCCCAAATACGAGGCCGGCAGCGAAACTCTGCTCGAACCTCATGGCAAGGGCGACAGCCTGGTGCAACTGGCGTCCAACTCCTTCAACAGCCAGGTGTTGGGCAGCCAGGGATACGAAACCCTGGCGCGTTTGACGGCCGCCACTGATGCCTTCGATTTTCGCTATTCAAAACTGGAAGAAGCGATACACATCTTCGATCGATTGTGCGCCGGCGGAAAGGGCCTCGCCCGTGCCGAATGAGACATCGAAGCAGGTATTACTGAACGTATTGCGCCATCCTCAACAGGTGCAAACGTTTGGGTTGAAGGAATGGGATTTGCTGCTGCGCCAGGCTCGGCGTGCGGATATGCTGGCCACAGTGCATCAATGGCTGACCCGGGCCGGACTTGCAGGGTATATCCCGGATAAAGTGGAAAAACATTTTACCGCCCATGCCAACCTGGTGCATGCCAACCAGACCGCCATAAAATGGGAAGTGGCGCAAATTTACGCCGCTCTCGCGGAGGTTTGTGATCCGCCTGTTGTTTTAAAGGGGGCCGCATATGTGCTGGCGGGGATATCGGCAGCGGAAGGGCGAATCTTCAATGATATCGATATTCTTGTGCCCAAGCAGGATATCAATAAAGTGGAACAGGCCTTGTTTCTGGCGGGCTGGTCTGCCGGGCATCTGGATGCGTATGACCAGAAATATTATCGTACCTGGATGCATGAGTTGCCCCCTCTGCAACACATGCGGCGGGGTACGGTTGTTGATGTGCATCACACCATTCTGCCGGAAACCGGACATTTGAAACCCGATGCGCAAAAACTGTTGTCAGCGGCAGTGACTGCCGCTGTACGGGATGATTTTTCGGTAAGGGTGCTGGCACCGGTTGATATGGTGCTGCACAGTGCGGCGCACTTGTTTCATGAAGGTGAATTTGATCATGGCCTGCGGGATTTGTTTGATCTTCATCGTTTGCTGATACATTTTTCCGAGGAGCCTGATTTCTGGCAAACATTGGTTAAGCGCGCCGAGGTGTTGGATCTTGTGCCGCCGCTGTTTTATGCCGCCCGTTATGTCCAGGCCATATTGCAGACGCCTGTTCCGGTGCCTGTGTTGGAATCTCTCAACCGCTTGTTTCCCACAACGCCGATCACCCGGCTCATGGATTTTTGTTATCAACGGGTATTGGTGTCAGATCACCAGAGTTGCCGACGACGGTTCACCGGTTTGGCGGAATATCTGTTGTTTGTCCGATCCCATTATCTGCGCATGCCTTTGCGCTTGTTGCTGCCGCATTTGATTCGCAAGGCATTCAAACGGGAGGCTGGCAAGGCAGTTGTGGATAACGAGAATTAGTTAATCTATTTCCTGTTGTACTGTTGTACTGTTGTACTGTTGTACTGTTGTCTGGTAACGGTAGGGTTTTGATGGCGTTGGGCATCACCCGTGTTACGCTAATTTTTCCTCCCACGCCAGCGACGTTTTCACAATAAAATCCAGGTCATCATATTTCACGTCCCAGTCGAAGGTGTCGTGGATCTTGTCCACGCGGGCGATGAGCTGGGGCGGATCACCCGCGCGGCGGGGTTCCTCGACGATGTTCAGCGGCGCGCCGTGCACCCGTTGCACCGCATCCAGCACCTCGCGCACGCTGTAGCCGTGGCCGTAACCGCAGTTGAGCGTCGTGGACTCACCGCCCTGGCGCAGGTAGTCCAGCGCCGCCAGGTGGGCGCTGGCCAGGTCTTCCACGTGGATGTAGTCGCGAATGCCGGTGCCGTCCGGAGTGGGGTAGTCGGTGCCGAAGATGCAGATTTTGTCGCGCTTGCCCAGGGCCGCCTCGCAGGCCACCTTGATCAGCAGCGTGGCCTCCCGGGTGGACTGGCCGATGCGGCCCTCCGGGTCGGAACCGGCAACGTTGAAGTAGCGCAGGGCCACGTGGCGCAGATCGGTGGCGATGGACAGGTCCTTGAGCATCTGCTCGGTCATCAGCTTGGAGCCACCGTAGGCGTTGATGGGCGCCGTGGGGGTGTCCTCGGTGACGGCGTCCACCTCGGGGATGCCGTACACCGCGGCGGTGGAGGAGAAGATGAAATGCTCCACCCCGGCGGCGGAGCAGCACTCCAGCAGGCTGCGTGAGTGGCAGGTGTTGTTGCCGTAATATTTCAGGGGGTTGGAGACCGATTCCGGCACGATGGTGTGGGCGGCGAAGTGCATTACCGAGCCGATGTCGTGTTCGTGCAGGATTTGCGAGACCAGTTCATGGTCGCCCGTGTCGCCGACGATGAGTTCGCCATAGAGCACGGCCTCCTCGAAGCCAGTGGAGAGGTTGTCCAGCACCACCACGGTCTCGCCGGCCTCACCGAGCTGGCGGACCACATGACTGCCGATGTAGCCGGCACCGCCGGTGACGAGGATGGCTTTTTTCTGGGACATGATGCGAATTCCGTGAAAGGTGGTTGGGTTACGGTTTGGCGCGTAGTCTATCTGGCCCACAGAGTGTGTGCAAAGGCGTTATCGCGCCTGGAAAGGCGCTCCCACGGGATTGAACAAGCTCCCCAAAGAAAGCTTCACCCTGTGGGAGCAACCTTCCAGTCGCGAAGGGTATGGCACCAATCGCGCCTGGAAAGGCGCTCCCACGGGATGAAACAGGCTCCCTAAAGAAAGCTTCACCCTATGGGAGCAACCTTCCAGTCGCGAAGGGGATGGCACCAATCGCGCTTGGAAAGGCGCGCTCCCACGGGATGAAACAGGCTCCCCAAAAAACCTCACCCTGTGGGAGCGACCTTCCGGTCGCGAAGGGGATAGCACCAATCACGCCTGGAAAGGCGCGCTCCCACGGGATTGAACAAGCTCCCCAAAGAAAGCTTCACCCTGTGGGAGCAACCTTCCGGTCGCGAAGGGGATGGCACCAATCGCGCCTGGAAAGGCGCTCCCACGGGATTGAACAGGCTCCCCAAAGAAAGCTTCACCCTGTGGGAGCGACCTTCCGGTCGCGAAGGGTATGGCACTAATCGCGCTTGGAAAGGCGCTCCCACGGGGTTGAACAGGCTCCTCAAACCTCATACCTGCAATACCAATGGGGATAGTAATGAAAGTCATCCACTAGCCCGGCCCGCTGGGGGTTTTGCAGGCAATAGAGAATGACCTGGTTCAGGTCTTCATCGGTGCGTAGGGCATGGTCATGGTACTGGCGTTGCCAGATGGGGCCATTTTTGCCCAGCAGCTGGTTGATTTCCCGGCCAGTGTATCCTTTCAGTGACTGCATGAGCTGATTCAGAGTGCCGGTGTGGAGTTGGGCCACGAAATGCAAATGGTCGGGCATAACTACGGCCGCGAGCAGACCCATGCGTCCCTGTTGTTCCAGCCAGTGCAGGCTATTGATAACCAGCCTGGCAATTGGCTTGAGGGTAAACAGTTTTTGCCGATTATGGGTACAGGTGGTGAGCAGATAGATCTGCCCTGTTTGGGAGTGCCGGCCCTGGCGCAGGTGCCGGGATCCTTTTTGTGCTTCAGTCATCAGCCGTCCTTGGTGATTTTTTGAAGATATTATCGCGCCTGGAAAGGCGCTCCCACACAAACAAATAAACAATATTCTCGAAAAATACCACCCTGTGGGAGCAACCTTCCAGTCGCGAAGGGGATGGCACCAATCGCGCCTGGAAAGGCGCTCCCACGGGATGAAACAGGCTCCCCAAAAAACCTCACCCTGTGGGAGCAACCTTCCAGTCGCGAAGGTAGTGGCACACAATCGCGCTGGGAAAATGTGCTCCCACACAGGTTTGGCCCATAAAAATCCAGTTTCAGATTTTTCCTACAGGAATATGGGTTATTTCGGTGGAGAATGGTCATTTTGCCTTAAGTTTACAGTTTAAAAAGCGGAATTTAATGGTAAAATGATTTTCCGTCAGGTTCTGATATTCTTTGTGCCAGACGCTTTTTCGCTGTGCTGGCTGAAGTCGGCAGCGAGTCGGCCGATAGGTAGCCAGGTCAATCATCAAAAGGGAATTCAGCGTGTACGAGAATTTTTATCACCTGCGAGCCAAGCCCTTTCGGCTGAGTCCCGATCCTAGTTTCTTTTTTGCCAGCCGTGGCCACAAGCGTGCCCTGGCCTACCTACGCTATGGCCTGAGTCAGGCCGAAGGCTTCGTGGTGATCACCGGCGCCCCGGGCACCGGCAAGACCACCCTGGCGCAGATCCTGCTCAAGGAAATGGACCAGTCCGATGTGGTGGTGGCCCATCTCACTACCACCCAGCTGGAAGCGGACGAGATGCTGCGCATGGTGCTGGCGTCCTTTGGCCTGCGTTATGAAGGGCAGGACAAAGCCGGTCTGCTGAAGACCCTGGAGGCCTTTTTCATGGCCCGGGCGCGCGAGAACAAACGGGTGCTGCTGGTGGTGGATGAGGCGCAGAACCTGCCGGCACGTTCCCTGGAAGAACTGCGCATGCTTTCCAACATGCAGGTGGGTGACAAGGCCTTGTTGCAGACTTTCCTGTTGGGCCAGGTACAGTTCCGGCAGATGCTGGATCATCCCGACCTGGAACAATTACGTCAGCGGGTGATCGCCAATTACCACCTCAGTGCCCTGGGTGAAGACGAATGCCAGAGTTATGTGGAAAGCCGCCTGCGCCATGTGGGGTGGGAGGATGATCCGCATTTCACCGAGCGGGCCTTCGAGATAATCTATGGATACACCGAGGGTATTCCGCGGCGCATCAATATGCTCTGTGACCGGGTGATGTTGTTCAGCAGTCTCGAGGAAATACACGAAATCACTGAATCGGTGTTGCGCGCGGTTACCGATGAACTGCAAAGTGAAATCTCCGGGCGCCCCATTGCGCAGCCCAAATTACAGGACGAGCTTCCAGAGGTGGCCGCCACCGAGCCACAAGTGAATACCGCGCCTGACAAGGCTGACCTTGAACCGGCGCAGGCCCTGGCCGAAGAACAAGTGACGGAAGTCGAATCTGTCTCGTCCCCGGCAGACGACGAACCTGGCTCCCAACGGGAGTCTGCCTCATCAGTGCAGCCGCCGGAGGCGGATAAACCTGCGCCCATGGAAGAGCCCGCGGTGGCTAGCCAACAGCCTGAGCACCATACGCCGGATAACGATGGCATGGGGCGCGCCGTACCGGATGATGGCTGGAACCAGATGGTGGCCCAGGCGCAACCGGACAATACAGAGACCGACGATGCCAATTCCCCCGCGGAAATGGAACGTTTTCGGGTGATCGCTGGTGGTAAAGAATCACAATCAGAGAAAACCCGGGAGAGTGCCGCGGTGCGCCCGGCCAACCAGCCCAGCACCGAGGTCACGGCTCCGTTACCGGATGCCCCGGGGGATAGCCAGGAAGTGGTGCTGCGCAAGATTCTGCGCCTGGTGCTGGCCTTCCACCGTTCGCCCCGCAGCTTCCCCGGGCTGGATGATCCCTCACAACCGCTGCCCAAGGGCATCAAGTCCATTCTGGAACTGGCCATTGCCGATGATGAAGTGTTGTCCGGGTTGCGCCAGATTGCGGTGATGGGCATTTCACCCGCCATGCTGCGCGCCGCGGTGCGGTTCTTCGTGCGCCGCGTCATGTTCATCCCCGGTGGCGACGATTACCGGGTGCTGGGATTGCCCACGGGCGCCAGCCTCGCCGAGGTGGAGACCCACTACGGGCTGTTGATGAAACTGCTGCGCCAGGATAAAAAAGGCGTGGAAGAAAGCGGTGTTGCGCGAGTGGGAGAGGCCTACGAGCGTCTGTGCCGGGGCGAGTTGGGCGAACAGCCGGAACCCCGTGCGGAAGACCTCGGTGAGGTCGAAGAAACCCTGGATCTCGATTTGTCCCCCACCTCGGGCAATCTTTCAGCCGGGATGCGTGCCGAAGGCATGGCGGGTGCGGAGATCATTTCCAGCGCTGCGCAAAGTGGACCCACTTCACGCAATATTCTGCTCATTGCCGGTGCGGCGGTGATTGTTTTTGTACTGTATCTGACGCAGATCAGAACTTCAGACGAAACGCAGCCGCAAACGCCCGTGGCCGAGCCGGAAACCTCGAGCGCGCCCCAAACCCCCGCCGGTGGTCCGAAGGCAGAAACCCCGGTTGCTTCTCAAGTCGAGTCGGCGCCAAGCGTCGCTACAGCCTCTTCGCCCCAGGCTGATAGTACTGGCGAAAATACCAGCGACAGCATAGCCATAGATGACGCAGCAGAAGCCGCCCGCCTGGATGCCCTGGCGCAACAGGCCCTGGCGCAGGCAAAGGCGGAGGCCCAAGCCAGGGCGCGCGCCGAAGCAGAACAACTTGCTCGTGCAGAGGCCGAGGCGAAAGCAGCCTTGATCGCAAAACAAAAAGCCGAGGCAGCCGCCAAAGCCAAGGCAGCTGCCAAGGCCAAGGCGGAAGCAGAAGCCCGCGCACTGGCAGAGGCCAAAGCGAAAGCCGCCGCCAAGGCAAAGGAGCAGGCCCGCCTGAAGGCCGCGGCAAAGGCCCGCGAGGAAGCAAAGGTCAGGGCAGCAGCCCAGGCCAAGGCTAAAGCCAAGAAAGAAGCGAAAGCAAAGGCCCTAGCAGCCGCTCGGGCCAAGGAACAGGCCAGGGCAAAGCAGGAGCCGGCCAAGACCGTTCTGGTGATCAGTCCGGCGCGCCTGGACAAGCTCATTCACAGCTTTGAAACCAGCTATCAGAGCGGAGACCTCAAGACACTGGCAACCTTATTTGCCCCCACTGTGCGCACCAATGATCAAATTGATCTTGCTGGTGTGCGTGAGGAATACCGCGCCCTGTTCGATTCCACTGCCGAGCGCAACATAACATTTAGCGATCTTTCCTGGGAGCGCGAGAAAAACTATGCCCGGGGCAGCGGACGTTACGCCGTTTCCGTGCTTCGCAAGGGCGAGACAACACCCTATATGGAAAGCGGCAAGGTCACGCTGCAGCTGGAAGATCGAAATGGCGCATTGCAAATTACCCGCTTTTACACCTCGGAGCCGATGGTGGTTGCCGCCAAGGTTGAGGCGCAGCCTGCGGGCGTCAATCCCTTCACACGCATCCCGGCAGAGGTGCTCGATGATTTACTGCAGCAGCTGATTTCCGCCTATGGCGCCGGTGATATCGACGCCTTCATGGCCTTGTTCGCCAAGGACGCGCAGACCAATGACCGGGCCACGGTGGACGGTATTCGCAAGGATTATGAGGATTTGTTCAATACCACCTCCTACCGCTCCATTGCATTCAAAAAGATGAAATGGATGTGGGATGGCGGCATTGCCCGTGGCGAGGGAGTTTACGATGTCGTGGTGCAGGCCAATGGACAGGACAAGCGTGCCCACTTCACTGGACCATTATGGATTCAGGTGGAACGCAGGGGCGGGGGCGTGCGCATCACCCACTTTGCCTTTGCCCAGTAGGTGCTGATTCAGCCATTGCCGGGCTTGTGTTTTCGGGGCGCACAAATGCTATATTGATCCCATAGTCAGCCATAGTCAGAAGGGGGAGTACAATGAAAAAAAGCATATTTGCAGGCGTGGTGTGCCTGGCTCTGAGCGGTTCTCTCCATGCAGGAGAAGAGATTCAGTTGGCAGCGGCCATCGGCGCCGGGGCCACATCCACCGGTACTACGACCACGGAAACCACTGCGAGTACCACGGCCGCCGGCAGTAGCGCGGGAGCCGGTACGGCCGCAGCCTCGGCCGCAGCGATGGGGACGGGCACCATGGTGGCCATAGGTGCACTGGCAGCGGGCGCAGTGGCAGCCCTGGCCAGTTCCGGTGGTGGTTCCAGCACCTCGAATCACTGATTGAAATCCCTGTTTGCATCATAACGCCCCTGGCCATGTGGCCAGGGGCGTTTTTGTATCCGCTTCTCAATGACACTTACCACACATTGTCGATTCAGGGTTCTGGGGTTCGTGTGCCTGATCTTCGGCCCCCCTCTGCAGGCAACGTCACTGTCCACACCCACGCAGATCGGACAGACCGGGCTGGTGAACATGCCCACGGCGCGGCTGGCGAAAGAGGGTACGCTGCGTTTTGGCCTTAGTCGTTTCGAACCCTATCGTGCCTTCTGGAGCAGCCTGAGCCTGTTCCCCTGGTTGGAACTGGGAGCGCGCTACACGGCGGTGAGTCATACCCGTGGTACGAATAACCTCAATTTCGGCAATTTCAAGGACAAGGCCTTCGACGCCAAGCTGCGCCTGCTGGAAGAAGGGCGTTACCGGCCGGCGTTCAGCGTGGGTACCCGGGATTTTCTGGGCACCCGGGTGTTCGCGGCGGATTTTCTGGTCTTGAACAAGCGCTTTGGTCCTGTTGATGTGAGCCTGGGCCGGGGTCGCGGGCGGCTTGATGGTGGTTTTGGTGGTCTGCAGTACCAGCCCGCCTGGGCGCCGGGTTTTGACCTGGTGTACGAATACGATGCCACCGATTACCTCAACGACCGCTTCGCCACTCAGAGCGGGGCCGTTAAGCGCAAGGGCGAAGACACCTTTGCCATCGGCTACCGCTGGGGCTGGCTGGGCGCCCGTCTGAATTACCAGGCTGGAGATTATGGCTTTAACGCCTATGTCGCCATTCCCTTGATGAAGCGGGAATTCATTCCCAAGCTGGACGAGCCGCCCCCTTTCAGCCACGATACAGTCCGTGTCGATGTGACCCAGTGGCGGCACGATCCCAAATACCGTACTCAATTGGTAGCGGCGCTGGAGCGTCAGGGCTATCGCAATGTACAGGTACAACTTCGTGACCATCAACTGGATCTGGGTATCGCCCACCGGCGTATCTCGCTGGTGGCGCGGGCCGTGGGGCGTGCCGTGCGCACTGTATTGCTATTGGGGCCGCGCGACATCGATTCCATTCGCATCACCTATTTCACGCCCACGGACCTGGCGCTGGTAAGTTATGACTTTCATGACCTGCCTTTGCTGGAACGTTTCTTCGCCGGTCAGGTCACCTACGGAGACTTGCTGAAGGGGCTGACTGTGCGTTATGCCAGCCCGCAGACGGTCAGGCAGCTGGCGGCTGCATCCCTGATCGAGACGGATCAGGCACAGTCTCCATCAAGGCCCTTCGAACAATTCCAGTGGGTGCCCAACGAGGAAGGCCACGCCATCAGCCTGCACCGCGAGAGCCGGGCGCTGGATCGGATGCGCCTGATTCCTTTCAATGCTGGCATCTACTTCAATGATGCCAACGGTGCGCTGCGTTACGAGACCTTTGCCCTGGGGACTTACACCCAGCAACTGGGCCACGGCCGATTCCTCAAGGGTGGCCTGCGCCTGCGGCTGCTGGAAGATGTCAGCAAAGTGGTGGATAAGTCCAACAGCCTGCTGCCCCATGTGCGCTCCGATGTGGGTGACTACACCCGCGACGGCGATTTCATCCTCGATCACTTGCTACTGAATCAATACTTACAGTTACGCCCGCGTGTTTACGCCCGTGGTTCAGTCGGTTATTACGAACGTATGTTTGCAGGACTGGGTGGGCAGGTATTGTATTTTTCCAAGGATCATCCCTGGGCGGTAGACCTGAGCGTGGATGCACTGCAACAGCGCAACACCGATGGCGGTCTTGGCTTGCGTGAGTATCGCACCACTACGGCCATTGCTGCTGTACACTATCGACTGCAGGATCAGGGACTCACCTTCACCTTGCGTGGCGGACGCTTTTTGGCGAAAGACCTGGGCCTGCGCTATGAGATACAACGGCGCTTTCGCTCCGGAGTGCGTATTGGCGCCTGGTATACCGTCACTAACGGCCGCGACATCACCAAGCCCGGCAGTCCCGATGACCCGTATAATGATAAAGGCATCTTCGTTTCAGTTCCCCTGGGGAGCATGTTGACCCGGGACACGCGAGCCATCGCGCGCTTCGCCATTTCACCATGGACACGCGACGTGGGGCAGATGGTAAAATCACCGGGGGATTTGTACACCATCGTGGAGGATCCGCTGTTGTTTGACTGGAGCGGCCGGCACTTGTTGTCGGGTTTCCATGAATAAAGGAAGCCCTGATCAATCAAGCGTATGTCGTTTAATGACCGAAATCACCGCCTCTGTTCGCGTAAAAAAACAAGGGCATTAGCGAGTAAACGTTAAAGCGTAAAAAGAGTCCTGAAAGCGATTGTTTATAGCAGGCGCTTTTTTGTAAGAACCGAGCAATAATAAACACCGTCATCCGGGCGAAGGCCGGAACATAAGCGCGAAGCGCGTTGAACGCCCAAAGGGCGGCCCGAAGGGTGAGCGTAGCGAATAATTTAGGCTGCTCTTATTAAGGGTCTCAAAATTGGTTTAGCAGACATTGGTGAGTAATGGCCACCTTGAGAATGCCAGAAGTGGCAGTGAGTGGACGCAGTTATCCCATAGCGTACTTACGATGGCAAATACTGTGGGAGCGCCTTTCCAGGCGCGAATCATGCCTTGAAAGGCTCTCCCACATAGGGAAATGACCCTGTTGCAATTATTTTGAGACGATTAATATCTTAGAGCTACGCAGTAATAATTCCCTAGATTCCAGCCTTCGCCGGAATGGCGGAAGAAGGTATCGATAGACTTATGCATAGAGTACGGCAACAAACCCAATTTCATGTCACGGAGTGAGAGTATATTTGTGATGTCCAGATTTCGTGCGAAACCTGTGTATGCCCTGGGCCGTGGCTTAATCGCGCGACTCTGTGGCCTGTTCTTTCTGCTGATCTCTATCGCCATTCAGGCCGCCCCCACGGCAGAACAACTGCAATTGTTGGGGCAGTTCTCGCCCCAACAGCAGGCAGAATTACTAGAGAGCTTCAAGCAGTCGCCCGAGGGCAAAAAACCGGAGCCTCTCGCACAGCCCGAAGTGGTGCGTCCAATACCTCCGGAGCAGACATCAAACACACCGGAAACAAGCCACGAATCAAAAGGCAAGATCCTCAAACCCTTCGGCTACGACCTGTTTGCCGGTGCCCCCACAACCTTTTCGCCGGTTACTGAAATTCCCATCCCCGTGGACTATGTCATCGGCCCCGGTGACACAGTGGAAGTGCAGCTTTATGGCAAAGAAAACCAGCAATACGAGCTACTGGTGGACCGCGACGGCCTACTGCGGTTTCCTGGTATTGGCCCCATCGCCGTCACCGGCATGCGCTTTGATGAACTGAAAAAGGAACTGCGACGGCGGGTCAAAAAACAGATGGTCGGTACGCAGATTCATGTCTCTCTCGGCGAGCTGCGTTCCATGCGAATCTTTGTACTGGGTGACGTCAACCGCCCCGGCGCCTATACTGTGAGCTCGCTATCCACCATGACCAATGCCCTGTTTGTCAGCGGTGGAGTGCGACCCATCGGTTCGCTGCGCAATGTGCAACTCAAACGTCATGGAAAACTCATCCAGCAACTGGATTTGTATGACCTCCTGTTACGTGGTGATACCAGCTCGGATGCGCGGATGCAGCCCGGTGACGTGATTTTTGTGCCCCCCGTAGGGGATACATTGAGTGTGGACGGTGAGGTGCGCAGGCCTGCTATTTACGAGCTGAAAAATGAACGCACAGTTCAGCAAGTGGTTGAAATGGCAGGTGGTCTGAGGCCTACAGCCTACGCCTTGAAGAGTCAACTGGAGCGGATCAATACCGAAGGAGAGAAATCGGTCATTGATATCGATCTATCATCCGCGGACTCTTTGAGCAAAGGTATACAAAATGGTGACATTTTGCGTATCTATTCTGTGTTAGACAGTCTGGAAGATGTGGTTTTTGTGGCCGGTCATGTGCAGCGCCCGGGAGAGGTGCAGTGGCGAAAGGGTATGCATCTTTCCGATGTGATTCCTTCCATCCGGGCGCTGTTGCCGGAGCCCAATTTGCGTCTGGTACTTATCCGGCGAGAGCGACAGCCAGATCGGTTTATCGAGGTGCTGGCCTCCCGTCTTGATACGATGTTTGCTGATCACCATTCGGCAGCAAATATTGAGCTCCAGTCGCGCGATCGGATTTTTGTTTTTGGGCTTTCCGCGGAAGCACTCGAGCAACGTGAACAGATACTAGGAGAGTTATTACAGGAGTTGCGCCAGCAGGCCACAGCCGATTTTCCACAACACGTAGTGCAGATTGCCGGCAATGTGCGCTGGCCTGGTGAGTATCCACTGGCCAAAGGCACCCGACTGCACGATTTATTGCGCTTTGCCGGAGGGGTAACTGTAAATAGCGACCTTCACTATGTATTACTTATGCAGAAAGATTTGCAGGGTCGCTACCGCGCCGCCCGTTCCTTCGATGTCAGCCAGGGTGTGGAAGAGAGCAATCCTCTGCTCACCCCGCGTGATGAAGTCTATGTTTTCAGCCAGGATGAGGATCGTTCCATCCTGCTGGGTGGGCTGATTGAGCAACTCAAGCAACAGGCGGACAGCGGCCAGCCTGCAGCCGTGGTGCGCGTGGGCGGACGGGTAAAGTCACCTGGCGAGTATCCGCTGGAGGCGAACATGGTGGCGGCGGATCTGTTGCGCGCCGCGGGAGGGTTGACCGAGGCCGCCTATACATTGGAAGCGGAATTGAGCCGCTACCGTATCGACCCCGAGGATGGACGGACTGCCCAACACCTTACCTTGCAATTGCCCGCTCTGTTGGCGGGGGAGAGGGGGGCGGATATCACCCTGCAGTCCTACGACTCCCTGCACATCAAGCGCCTGCCCAACTGGATGGAACAACGGGTGGTGGAGATCAGTGGCGAGGTGCGTTTTCCCGGCAGTTATCCGCTCAAGCGGGGTGAGACTCTCTCGGAATTGCTGCAACGGGCGGGAGGGCTCACCGACCAGGCCTTCCCCGAGGGGGCGGTATTCCTGCGTGAGAGTCTGCGCAAAAAGGAACAGGAGCAGCTCGATGCCATGACCCTGCGCCTGGAATCGGATCTGGCCGCCGTCGATCTTGAAAAGGCCCAGGCCACCGATGACAGTCAGCGCTCGGTGGGCCTGGCCAGTTCGTTGTTACAACAACTCAAGAGTACCCGGGCGGTGGGCCGTCTGGTCATCGATTTGCCCCGCTTGCTGGCCAGCCTGGATGAAGAGGATGGGGAAGTGGAGGGGGATGTGCTGCTTAAGGATGGCGACAAACTGATCATCCCGGGCATAACCCAGGAAGTCACCATCCTGGGCGAGGTACAACACGCCACCTCACACCTGTACCGCGAGGGACGCGACGTGGCCTACTACATCAACAGCAGTGGCGGGATGACTTATCGTGCGGACGAGGACCGTATTTACGTAGTGCGCGCCAATGGCGCGGTGGTGGCCAGTCATGATGCTGACTGGTTTGGCGACAATCTGGAGGTCCGCCCCGGTGATACCATCGTGGTGCCCCTGGATGCCGAACGCATGAAGCCCCTGACCCTGTGGAGCAATATCAGCCAGATCATCTACCAGATCGGCATTGCCGCGGCGAGTTGGAACGCGGTGGGCATTTTTTAGCCGGCGCCCAGGGGTATTATTGAGGAGTACTGTCGCCGTGAAATTGACGTAGAATGACTCTTATGGACAAGCCCGATTTCAAGATTCATACCCTGGACGCAAAGGCTGATCCGCGGCCGACCACGCCGGAGCAGGAGGAGCGGGCTGTGCGTTATGTGGCCTTGCCCGATTACGTGCCAGCGGGCTACCCGGATGAGGACAGTATCGACCTGTTGGCCCTATGGCGGGTGTTGGTGGCGTATCGTCGGTTGTTGCTGGGCGTTTTTTTACTGGGCATGCTGTTGGCGGCGGGGGTCGCCTTTTTGTCCACTCCGGTTTATCGCGCCGAGTTGGTGATGGCTCCGGCCAATGAAAAAGAGGGGGGTAAGCTCTCCGTGCTGGCGGGGCAGTTTGGCGGCCTGGCCTCACTGGCAGGGGTCAATCTGGGCAGTGGCGGCAACAATGTGGACAAGGTGCTGGCGACGCTCAAATCCCGCGCCTTCCTGGTGCCCTTCCTGCGAGAGGAAAAGATCCCCGCCCTGTATGCGAAAAGTGCCAGCGGCGAGGCGCCAAGCCTGCTGGAGGTCTACGAAAATTTCGCCGAAGACGTCCTGGCCATCCGCAAGGACAGCAAGACCGGTCTGGTGAACCTGGCGGTGGAATGGCCGGATCCCGCTCTGGCGGCGCGCTGGGCCAATGCCCTGGTTACGCAACTCAATGAACACCAGCGCAAGGCCGCCATCCAGCAGGCCCAGCAGAGTATCGACTACCTCAACCAGCAATTGGACAAAACCACGGTGGTGGACATGCAACAGGTCATCTACCGACTGATCGAATCCCAGAGCAAAGTAATCATGCTGGCCAACGTGAAACAGGAATACGCCATGCAGGTGGTCGACCCGGCCATGGCCCCTGAGAAACCGGTGCGCCCGCAACGTACCCTGATTCTGGTGTTGGGGCTGGTGCTCAGTATTATGCTTGGAGTTTTCGTGGCCTTTTTGTTGCATGGCCTGAAGAATTTCCGGCAACAAATGCATCGCATGCAATAGTTCTCCATCGGCCCGAGCCCCATGGCCTCATAACAACAACTAGTAACAAGAAGACATAACAATAAACAGGAATCCCACGAATCATGGCAGAACAATCGACTAACAGCACGGGTGAGAGTAGCACTGGCAATAGCAGCAATGTGGTCTGGCATCACGCCACTGTCACTCGCGAGCGTCGCCAACAACAAAATGGCCACAAGAGCGTGATCCTCTGGTTTACGGGTCTGTCCGGCGCGGGCAAGTCCAGCCTGGCCCATGCGGTGGAGGAGGAACTGCATCAGCAAGGCTGCCGCACCTTTGTGCTGGACGGCGACAACGTGCGTCACGGCCTCAGTGGCGACCTGGGCTTTTCCGATGCAGATCGCAAGGAAAATATCCGCCGTATCGGTGAAGTGGCCAAGCTGTTTCTCGAGGCTGGGGTGATCGCCATGACCGCCTTTATCTCCCCCTTTCGCGCCGAGCGTGAAATGGTACGCAGACTGGTGCCCCATGGCGAGTTCATCGAAGTCTATTGCCGCGCCGAAATCGAGGTCTGTGAGCAGCGTGACGTGAAAGGCCTGTACAAGCGCGCCCGCGCCGGGGAGATCAAGGACTTCACCGGCATTTCCTCACCCTACGAAGAGCCGGTGGGCCCGGAGATCACCGTGGACACCGGCACCCAGCCCATCGAGGCCTGTGTGGACGAGGTGATTGGTTTGCTGCGCGAGCGGGGTATTCTCAGCGCGAACTGACGGCCCCTAGACCGTAGGGTGGGCATGTTTTTCATGCCCACGCGGAACATTCAGCTAAGGTGTGGGCACAAAACACGCGCCCACTCTACGGACTCTCCAGGTTCGATTCGCGCCTGGAAAGGCGCTCCCACAGGGAGGGGAATCACCCTGTAGTCGTAGGGTGGGCATGTTTTTCATGCCCACGCGGAACATGCGGAACCTTCAGCTAGGGCGTGGGCACAAGACACGTGCCCACCCTGCGGGCTTGGGGCGTTCAAACCTGGTGCAGCTCCAGTCGTAGGGTGGGCATGTTTTTCATGCCCACGCGGAACATGCGGAACCTTCAGCTAGGGCGTGGGCACAGGACACGTGCCCACCCTGCGGGCTCGGGGCGTTCAAACCTGGCGCAGCTCCAGCCCCAGCTTGTCGGCCATGTCTGCCATCTGCGGGCTGGTGATCACCGCCGTGCTGGCCAGCTCCGGCCGCAGATAGGTCGCTCCCACTCGTTGCAGGTCTTCCAGGGTTACGCCGAGGATGCGCTGGCGGTGTTGCTGGCGTACCTCGGGGGTGCGGCCGTAGAGCGCGTTGTGGAAGGCGTCCTTGGCCTCGCCCGCCGGGGAAGAGGGCTTGTCCAGGCTGCTGATGACGCCGAGGATGGCTTCTTCCACCTGGCGCCACTCGTGTTTCTCGTTGAGCAGCCAGTCAATGGCACGGTTGAAGTCCTCCAGGGTCTCCGCCAGCCGCGGGTCGCGGTAGGAATAGAAGCGGAAGCAGGCGCTGTCGGCATCGTGGCTGGCGCCGCCGCCGTAGGCGCCACCCTGTTCGCGGATCACCCGGTGCAGGAAGCCGTTGCGCAGGAAGCCGCCGAGCACCGCCAGGGGCGCGGCGTCGGGGTGGGCCATGGGCACCGTGGGATAGGCCCTGGCGCAGAAGTTCACCGAGGTGCTGGTGGTCCACAGCACTTTCACGGTGTCGCGCTTTTCCGGCAGGTGGAAGGCCTCGCCGCCGGTGGCGGGGGCGGACCAGAGGCTCTCGCAGTCCTGTTGCAGCTCGTCCAGGCTGTCGCGCTCGCCGATGAGCAGGAACTGGCTGCAGGGGGCGTTTTGCAGGGTCTGGTGCAGGGCGGCCATCTTTTCCGCCAGGCCGGCGAGGGTGGCGTTGTCGTCCAGGGTCTCGTCCAGTTGCTTGATGGCGTGGATGCCCTGCAGGCCGGAGAGGCGGTATTTCAGCGCCGCCGCCGGACTCATGCCCGACCCGGCGGCCTGCATGGCCAGGCTGTGGCCGCGGCCGGTGATGCCTTGTTCCCGGCTGGCGCGCAGCTGGGCCATGAGTTCGCGGATGCGTGGCAGTTCGTCGAAACGGGTGTCGTGATACACGTCGCGCAGCAATTCGTTGAAGGGCTGGTGATTGCGCGCCAGGGCCTTGCCGGAGAGGATGAAATGGCCGCGGGTGTGTTGCTCGTTGTCGATGGCGCCGCGCAGGGTGGTGTAGCCGCCCACGCCGCCGCTGACGCTGCTCTGCAGGGCCTGCAGGGTGAGGTAGTCGCGCTCGCCGCAGCCCAGTTCAGCCAGGCAGTGGGTGTAATAGGGCAGGATCTCCAGCAGTTCGTCGTCCAGCCGGGGCAGATCCACCACCAGCTGCTGATAGACCAGGCCGTTGGTGCCCTGCTCGTAGCGGTGGGTGGGGCGGCCCTTCACCGTGGTCTGCTGGCCCTGGGCGATGTGCAGCTGCGCCGGCACGTCTTCCAGCCCCACCTTGGGCAGGATGCTTTCGTCATCCTGCCGGTTTTGTCTTTCCTCCAGCTTTGCCGCCAGTGCCACCACCTGTTGTTTTTCCTCTTCGCTGAGGGCGGCCTTGATGCGGGCCAGGCGGGCCTGTTCCGCGGCGTCCCGGCGGGCGCTGAGGCCGGCGTCGGGTTTGAGGGTCAGGCGCACCCGGTGGGGATTGTCCAGCAGTTGCTCCTGGATCAGCCGGGGGATGAAGGCGGGATCCCGGATGTCCTCGCGCAGTTGTTCCAGCACGGGCTCGATGTTCAGGGCATTCAGGGGATCGCCGTAGTGCACGGCGCTGGGCAGGGCGTCGAGGATCAGCTGCAGGCCGTAGGGATAGGAGCCGCCGGTGATCTCGCGCTGCTGCAGTTCGAGTTGATGCAGCACGGCCTCCACCCGTTCCTGGGGGATGCCCTCGGCCACCACCTTTTTCAGGGTGTCCATCACCAGGTCTTCCACCGCCTGCATGTGTTCCACGCGACTACCCTCCAGGCCGCAGATGAAGGTCATCTCCTTGTTGTTGTCGTCCAGGCCGCACAGCGGCGAGGGGGCGGCGCCCAGCTCCGTGGTCTCCAGGGCCTGTTGCAGGGGCGAGGCGGAGTCGTCCAGCAACACGCCCTCCATGAGCTGGGCGGTGAGGGAGGTGCGCAGGTCGGTGGCGTGGCCCAGCAGCCAGCTGATGACGATGTGGGTCTTGTCACCGCTCTGTTCGGCCTCGTCCAGGGCGTAGAATTCCTCCACGTTGAGGGGCGCCACGTAGCGCTTCTCGTCGGGCACGGCGATCTGTTCCCCGGCGCGCTGGAAATGCCGCAGCACCTTGTCGGCGAACTGCGCCTGCAGGTCCACCGCCGGGATGTCGCCGTAGGTCATGAAAATGGAGTTGGAGGGGTGGTAGTGCCTGGCGTAAAAGGCCTTGAGTTCTTCGTAGCTCAGGTCGGGGATGTCCGCCGGGTCGCCACCGCTGTTGTAGTGATAGGTGGTGGTGGGGAAGGTGTACTTGGTGAGGGTCTGCCACAGGGTGTTCACCGGCGAGCTCATGGCGCCCTTCATCTCGTTGAACACCACGCCCTTGAAGGTCAGTTCGGTGTCGGGGTCGTCGGGAACGGCGAATTCGATGCGATGGCCCTCCTGGGCGAAGTCCAGTTCGTCCAGGTTGGAGAAGAATACGGCGTCCAGGTACACGTCCAGCAGGTTGAAGAAGTCCTTGCGGTTCTGGCTGGCGAAGGGGTAGGCGGTCCAGTCGCTGCTGGTGAAGGCGTTCATGAAGGTGTTGAGCGAGCGGCGGATCATCATGAAAAACGGGTCGCGCACCGGGTAGCGCTTGCTGCCGCACAGGGCGGTGTGCTCGAGGATGTGGGCCACGCCGGTGGAGTCCGTGGGCACGGTGCGCAGGCCGACGAGAAACACGTTTTCGTCGTTGTCCGCCGCCAGGTGAAAATGCCTGGCGCCGGTGCCCAGGTGCTCGTATTCGTCGATCGCCAGATCCAGCGAGTCGATGCGCTGGCGGCGCAGGTGGCGGAAGTCGGGGTGGCAGGGGACGTCCTGCAGGCTGTCGGGGGATGCGTTCATTGATTGGGGTTCTCGCAAAAGGTTTTTGTGAAGGGGGTCATTGCTGGGTATTTCTTTACAGGTTGTTGCGCCAGTGCGGTATCTGTGATGTTGCATGATTGCGCCGAGTTTAGCGCATCGTTGGATTCTTCACAGCTCGATACCGCAAAGCAGCTTGGCGTAGGCCTCAAGGCTGGTCCATTCCTGTTTGATGAGAGCCGTGTCCTCTTCCATGGGCAGCAGCATGAACAGGTCATCGATGACGTATTGCATGGACAATAGCACCGCGGCGCCAGGCACTTCGGCCAGGGTGTGGGTAGCCTCTTTCTTGCGGGTGAATTTCTTATCCAGTTTGAGATCCTTGGCCATTTGTCGCAGCTGGCTCATCTTCAATACCGTGAGGCGCTCGGCCAGGGGGATGTGCCGGCCCTTGCGGGCCATGCCGGATTGCACCAGGTCTTCGAAGATTTTCCGCTCCGGATCGAAAGGCGGTATGTGCAGGGTCACCGATGACGGCCGTGCCGCGTAATGTCCGAAATGAAGATTGAACTCATGGCCACCAAAGCGTGCCATGAGTTCCCGGGTGATCAGGCGCGAGGAGCGGGGATTGAAACCCTGAAGGCGTTTTTGCTCCTCCCCACCGAGTTTTTTCAGCAGTTGTGCGGGCAGGGTGGCCGTTGCGCCAGTCTCGGTGGAGGACTGATTTTGTGGTTGGCCCAGAAACGTATCGATTTCCACAAAGCCTGGCCGGTTAAAGGCCAGGAAAGTGGTGAGTGCTTCAATATCTGCCTTGCGGATCAGCGCCTTGAGACTGTTCATTCCCCGTTCGTCAAGACCGGTAACGGACAGCCCCTGGGTCAGGAGACGACCACGGGGACGGGGTGGAGAAGCAGTGGACTCAGCCATGCTGTGGACGGGGATGCTGTTGGCAGTGGTCGAAGATGGCTCATCAGAAACCGGGATACCTGCCTGTGGAGGCGTTGCCCTGGTCAGCCAGCGCTGGACGGCCAGAAGGGCAAGAATGGCGCCCATGATGATCAGCAGAGGGACGGGATTCATGATGTGCTGTTTTGTGCGGCCGCTGAGTATCTGTTGAACATGGCGGTGCAGAGTATACCTGGAATTCTATGGTTCATGGGCCTTGTGGGAGCAGCGCTAGGGGTTCACAAATTGGCTGAAATTTGTTCAAGCCCGTGGCCGGATGGACGATAACGGGAGTGGAACAATAGCCCTTTTTGTTTTGTTGAAATAGGATTTATTTCCTGATTCCAACATAGTAGGTAAAGTTTCAAGAAATCACATTAATTTGTAATCAGGGAGATGAATCATGGACATTAGTGGTGTTTCCATCCCGGCGGTACCGGAAGTCCAGACTGAACCCCCGCGGGATGCCCAATTGGCATCGGCGGTGCCTGAGGCAAACCGGGGTGAATCGGCTCAAAACAACCCGCAGGCCGATGCGGGTGGCTCTCAAGAGCGCCGGGATACGACCTCCAATATCGGTAGAAATATCGATGAGCGGGCCTGAAAAAAACAATTAAAACAATAAACAACAGCATATAGTTAATCTACTGAGTTAGTTTATGAGCACATAACGCTCGAAGTGCTCGCGTGACATTTCTTGGCTTCGCTCAACCTGCGATGCCGACATTCTCTGTAACCGTCGTAGGGTGGGTATGTGTTGCATGCCCACGCGTAACCTGCGGAACCTTCAGCTAGGGCGTAGGCAATAAGACACGTGCCTACCCTACGCGCTTTCCAGGTGTGAATCGCGCCTGGAAAGGCGCTCCCACAGGGTGAAATAATCCGGTAGCAATGATTCTGAGACGCGATTCGTGTCTGGAAAGGTGCTCTTACATGAGAGGAAATAACCTTGCTGCAATGATTTAGACGATTGATAAATATCAAATACAATCATTTGGTTGTGAGATTAAATTAATCTGTCGCATTAGGTTTGAGTACGTAACGCTCAAAGTAATCCCGTGACATTTCCTGGCCTCGCTCGATCTGAGTTGCCGACATCCTCTGGAGCATGTCTTCCCTGGCCTGGGCCGCTTCACTCATCCCCTGGGCGCTGGCCAGATTGAACCACACATAGGCCAGGACGAAATCCTGTGGCACGCCATCACCGGCGGCGTATTTTTCCCCTAGCGCCCGCTGTGCTCCGGGGTCCCCCTGGCTGGCGGCCTCGTTGTACCAATGAAAGGCCTTGATACGATCCTGGGCCGTGCCCTGTCCCTCATCGTAAAGGCGAGCCAGTTGTGCCTGGGCGGGCAGAATGTGGTGTCTGGCGGCGAGGCTGAACCAGTGCAAGGCGGCAGCCTCGTTTTTTTCCACACCTTTCCCCTGCAGATAAGAGACACCCAGGGCATATTCGGCAGGCTCATAGCCTTGTTGGGCTGCTTTTTCATACCAGTCCAAAGGATTGAGATTACCGGTGGCGGGGATGTCTCCCTGTGCCAGCAGTTCGCCTACCCGGTACTGGGCGGCGGCAATGCCATGCTCGGCGGCTTTTTGTAGCCATTGGGCGGCCTTGGGGGTGGATTGAGCGACTCCCCGGCCGTGCAACAGGAGCAGACCCAGGTTGTACATGGCTTCGGGAACGCCCTGTTTGGCTACGGTGAGAAAGTGCCGGGCTGCCTGTTCATCATCCTGTGCTGACTGCGCTTGGCTGGCCTGGATTACGCCGAGGGCATTGGCGGCGCCATGGTGTCCTTGTTGCGAGGCCTTTTTCAGCCATGGTGTTGCCTTGGCGATATTTTTCATCACCCCATCGCCATGCTGATAGAGGCTGCCGAGAAAGTATTGGGCGTCCGCGTCCCCCTGTTCTGCCAGCAAGGTGAATTCGCGCAAGGCCACGGCATACTCCTGGCGTTTAAAGGCATCGATGCCTTCTCCCAGGCCTGCCCAGGAGGGGATGCTATCCACGAATTGCAGTGGCGAGGGGCAGAGGAAATCTAGTGAGTCTGGCATGTGTGCAGGGCGGCGGATTGGTGTGATTACCGTTTATTTAACGGCCGTGGCTAGACGAACTGAACAGAACAGAACAGAACAGAACAGAACAGAACAGAACATGACCGCCATGCGTTGGCGATGGGAAATCAGTTTTCCATCGTGGTGGCCAATTCCCCGGCCAATGGACCGGGGAGGAGAGAGGG
>Ga0256832_1000230_pt1 | contig 35232 bp, 27 predicted proteins | sample 134614metaG_FD_190534 | JGI IMG/M metagenome (GOLD analysis project Ga0256832, IMG submission 190534) | Hydrothermal vent microbial communities from Lau Basin, Pacific Ocean - 134-614 | ecosystem: Environmental > Aquatic > Marine > Hydrothermal vents | place: Pacific Ocean: Lau Basin | collected...
AATGGATAAAACAGCCTTTAGCACAAGGACACGAAAATAAATTTTTCTAAAAAAGTGGCGAGTATTTTAGAAAAATTTCTAAAAAAGAGGCGATATTTTTGGAAAAATGTAAAAAAAGTAATATTTTTGATAAAAAAATATGGAACTAATTCCAAGATATGAATATTTAGAAAAGATTAAAAAATCTTTAGAAAAAGTACCTATTACCGTTTTGATTGGAGCGCGACAGGTTGGGAAGACTTCTTTAATCAATAGTTTTGATTTTAAAGGGAGCAAAGTACAAGTTGACGGGCAACTTCCTGAAATAAATGAAATTTTTTCTAAAAGTGATCAAGCTGTAGAATTTTTGAAAATTTATTTAAATGATTCGATAAATGGACTTTTGATTATAGATGAATTTCAAATGATAAACAATATTTCTCCTGTGCTGAAAATATTGGTTGATAATTTTCCGAAGTTGAAAATTCTATGTAGCGGTAGCAGTAGTTTGGAAATCGTTCAAAAAGTCAAAGAGTCATTAGCCGGTAGGGTTAGATTTATAAATATTAATTCTTTATCATTTAGTGAAAGTATTTTGTTTAAATATGATGATATATTATTTGATGAGTATAAAAGTAAATATACTTTAAATACCGGATTTTTTATAATTAATAATAAAATCAAAACTTTGTTGGATTATCATTTGATATATGGCGGTATGCCAAGAGTGTGGTTGGAAAATGAACCTGAAGAAAAAAGGCAAATACTTTATGATATTTATCAAACATATTTATTGCGTGATATAAGAAACTATGTAAAAAATGAGGATAGCGTTGGATTTAATAGATTGCTTCAAATATTAGCTCTTCAAATTGGCAATTTAGTCAACATAAACGAACTATCCAGGTCAACGAAATTAAGTTATTACAAATGTGAGGAGTATTTATATTTTCTGGAACAAATGTTTATTATAAAAATGATAAAACCGTCTGAAACAAACAAAAGGAATGCCTTAAAAAAGATGAAAAAAGTGTATTTTTTAGATTTAGGAATTAGAAATATTTTAATCAAAGATTTCAATACTCTTGATATTCGTTTGGATTCAGGTGCTTTGTTTGAAAACTTTATTTTTCTTGAAATTATTAAAAATACAAAACCTTATAGTGATATTGAATTTTTTAGAACTAAAGATGGAGCGGAAATTGATTTTATTATAAATGATATGTCTAATACTTACTCAATTGAAGCAAAATACAAATATTTTAAAAAACCTACATATATTAAAACGTTGAAAAATTTTAATGAAATAAAAAATATTAAGAAATCATTTTTAATAAATTTGAATTTAAACACTGTTATTGACAATATTCATTTTCTTCCTGTTTATTTGACGGAAAAAATTTTTAACGGCTAAATCAAATTAATCATCACTTCATCACAATTTAAAAGCTAAAACCGTGAATATCTACTAAAATAAATTATTTTCACAGTATTATATCGCAATGAAATCAAAAAAAATAATCAAATATGCTAATAGACATTATAGCGGGTGCAAGACCCAATTTTATGAAAATCGCTCCGATTATTGAGGCGATTAATAAAGCGAAAAGCCAAGGAGAGGATATCGAATATCGCCTGATTCACACAGGGCAACACTATGACAGGAATATGAGCGGTAGTTTTTTTGAGGAACTAAATATTCCCGACCCTGATATCAATTTGGAAATTGGTTCGGGTACACAGGCAACACAAGCGGGACGTATTATGATGGCTTATGAAGCCGTATTGCTGGACAAACCCTCTGATATATGTATGGTAGTCGGTGATGTAACATCTACAATGGCTTGTTCAATAGCTGCAAAAAAATTGGGAATTAAAATAGCACATATCGAAGGTGGAATCCGGTCTTGGGATTTGACAATGCCGGAAGAGATCAACAGGATGGTTACGGATGCCATCACAGATTATTTCTTTACAACATCAGAAGTTGCAAATAGCAATTTGAAGAAAGAAGGTCACGGAGAGGAAAAGATTTTTTATGTTGGCAATACAATGATTGATACCTTGCTTAAAAATCAAGCGCGATTGAAAAAACCCACTATTTGGAATGATTTGGGTCTTGAGAAAAAAGGCTATATAGTGATGACTCTTCATCGTCCAGCAAATGTGGATGAAGAGCAACAATTAAAGTCCTTAATGGACGAAATAATAGCAAATAGTCACGATATGCCCATAATCTTTCCGGTTCATCCCCGTACAGCTAAAATGTTGAAAAATCTTAATATTGAAGCTTCCAATCTTCATTATGCCGATCCTATGGGTTATCTTGAATTTAATTATCTTGTCAGAGATGCTTTTGCCGTTATCACTGATTCAGGGGGTATTACCGAAGAAACAACAGTGATGGGAGTACCTTGTATGACACTGAGAGATAATACCGAAAGACCTGAAACTATTACTCTTGGGACTAATGAACTTGTGGGAACGAATCCTGATAATATCAAACCGTTTATGGATAAACTTTTTTCAGGAAATTGGAAAAAAGGAGATATTCCGTATCTTTGGGACGGTAAAACAGCAGGAAGAATAATAGAAAAAACATTAGTTTTGATGAAAAAATAATATTTTGGTTCGTGATAAATTAGATCTGAAGCAAATACTTGTAATATTGTTGATAGTATCATCAATATTTTCACATCTATTGTTTCTTCCAAAGTTAGCTTACAAATTACAATTAACAGAGATAGTATTTTTGATACTTTCTCTGTTTTTTGTTTATAAAACCCGTTTTGATTCAATAAGAATTACGGGAATGGATAAAAGTTTTATTTTCTTTATTTTGATTCTTATTTTGAACCTTACTATGCATTTTGAGAAGAGCGTTTTAACTGATATAATCGGTTTTCTTTACCTTGTTGTACTTTATTTCTTATTATCAAAAGTTCTTAATAGTTTTAATAAAGAAATAAAAGCTTTAATCTTAAAATACACAGCTGATATAGGCTTTTGGATTTTAATAGGAATCGGCATACTCGGATTTTTGCTTTACTATTTCTTAGGCTATTCAAAATTTGTATTGATTTATCACGATTACCCCTACTTTGGGGATGTTTTCAGAATAAAAGGTTTTAGTTATTCTCCCAATTTATATATTAGTTTATTAAGTTTTTTTACTATACTTAAATACAGTTTTTCAAGATTGAATTTTTATCATATTTTCGCGGTTTTCACTATTGCGTTTATGTCATTGACAAAGGAAGCTTTGATACTAATATCGATATTATTTGCTATTGAACTGTATAGAAAATTAGCTTATAAAAAATTAGCACTCGCTTTAGTGATTTTATCAGGGCTTATTTATGTTATTTTAAGCTTTTTTATCTTTACTACAAAAACGGTCAAGAATAATATTGAAAGTAGAAAAGTATTCACAGATAACCCGGTTTATCAATATAATAAATTAAAGATTTATCCCACTACTTATTTTGAAGTAATAAAATCAGGGGTGAAAATGACAAAAGAAAATGCATTGGCCGGTGTAGGTCTTGGAAACTTTAGAAAAGAACTGAAAATTTACAAGCAAAATGGTATTTATCCACAATATTTTCAGACATATGATGCTTTGGATTCATATACGGGCTTGGCTTCACAGTTAGGCATTATCTATTTTGTTTTTTTACTCTCACTTATAGCAAACATCCGCAAAGTAGTTAATCAGGTACCCACCAATTTGCGGTTTCCCCTAATCTTATTTTTAATTTACATTTTTTTTGAATCATTTGCCTTAGGCAATTACCATTTTCGTCACTACTATATCTTTCTTGCAATACTCAATAGCTATGATTAACCCATACATTAATTATTTTTAGTGTATTTCAGTAAAATAAATATTGTATTTTTTTATAATATTTGGATTTTTTAATTTTTGTTTTTACCTTTGCGCCTAAGAGAATTATGCCAATACATGATTTTCTTACATCCCCTTAAAAAACAGTAGAATTAACAGTAAAATATTGTATTGTGACTTAGTCACTTGTGATATTATACTCTTTAAAATGATTTGTTAATTTTATAATTTAACCCCCCTTACAATGAAAACATTAACTATAAGTGTTTTGCAATTTGCTTTTGTAAATTTACTATTATTTGCAAAAAACATTAAAAAAGAATACGTATTTTTAATTGTATTTTTAAGCTATATTTCTGTACTGTTTGGTAATACTTCCATAAATAATACTATGGATTTTTTTCCGCCGAACAATGTTCCTACCGATATAAAGCTTGATGGTGGTGACACAGACTTCATCAATGAGAATAGACCTGTAGGTAGTTTGGTCTCAATATTGAGTTCCAATGATACGGATCCCGGTGACACACTGACTTTTTCGCTGGTTTCTGGTATTGGAGATACCGATAATTCAAGTTTTTATATAGAAAGGCACAATAAATTGATGTTGAATACCGTGCCTGACTTTGAAACAAAAAATTCTTATTCTATCAGGTTAAGGGTTGATGATGGCAATGGTGGTGTTTATGAAGAAGCATTTACCATTTCTGTTGTTGATATCATTACAGAAACAACAGATGCATCACAGGGTATTAAGGTTTGGGATTTTAATAATCAAAATGATTATAATGTCCCGGACATGGATAAACTTAAGGTAGATCAAGGTGTTGCTCAATTGATTTCCGTATCCGAATTTCAGGTAAATGATGCGGTTAATAATTGGCAAGCACATTCAGCAAGCGCATTAATGAACAATGGTAATATCATCATAGTATGGCAATCAAATGATGATAATCACACGACAAATGCAGCGGGTCAAACCAATGACAATGACCATTCACATATCGCCGCAAAAATAATAGACCAAAGAGGCAACGTTGTGATTCCGGAATTTCAAGTAAATGACGAAATTGAAAGTTGGCAGGATTATCCTGATGTTACAATTTTGCAAAATGGGAAAATTTTCATCTCTTGGTACACAAAAGACTTAAACCATTCTACTAATGCAGCCGGCCAAACCAATGACGATGACGAGGAACATGTTGCGGCCAAAATTTATAATCCCGACGGAACTGTTGCTGTTTCTGAGTTTCAGGTAAATGATGAAATCGAACTTAGGGAATACTTTCCAAATGCTTCCGTATTAAATAATGGCCAGATTTTTATTACTTGGGCTTCAAGTGATACTCTACATACAACAAATGCTGTAGGGCAAGACAATGATGGCTCAATCAGACATATTGCAGCAAAAATATTGAATTCTGACGGAACTACAGCTGTATCGGAGTTTCAAATAAATGATGAAGTTGAGGATTTACAAACACACCCTAAAGCTGTAATACTGAATGATGGAAGAATTTTTATAGTTTGGGCGTCCAAAGACCACAATCATACAACAAATGCTGTTGGTCAAGCTAATGATGACGATCATTATCATATAGCGGCAAAAATATATAATCCGGATGGAACTACAAACGTTCCTGAATTTCAAGTAAATGATGAAATTGACGATATTCAAGATTTACCGGTTCCGGCAGTTCTAAAAAACGGTAAAATAATTATTACTTGGGAGACTAAAGACTATAACCACTCTACTAACTCTACAGGACAAGATAATGACGATAGTGGATTTCATATAGCTGCCAAAATATATAATCCGGATGCTACAGTAGCAAAAGCTGAATTTCAGGTGAACGATCAGATATATTCAGATGAAAAAGAGCCGGGATTGGTAGTTTTAGAAAACGGAAAAGTATTTATCACTTGGCAATCCAAAGATCATATTCACGGTACAAATCCAGCCTTATTCCCAAAGGATGGTGACAATTATCATATCGCAGCAAAAATACTTAATGCTGATGGAACAACTTCATTGGAAGAATTTCAAGTCAACTACGAAATAGAATTGTGGCAAATCAATCCTGATATTTTGCTATTGGCAAATGGAAATGTTTTGATTACCTGGTATTCAAAAGACAATTACCACAGTACTTCGGTAGCCGGACAAACATATGACAATGACGTAAATCATATCGCCGGTATTATATTGAGCAAAGATGGAGTCGCTGAAGAGTTTCCAGCATCTTATGCGACTACAAAACCGTATGTTTCATTTAATTCTCCATTGACTTTTAAAACAACTGTCAATTCTTTCGAAGCAATATTATCTAATAATAATGATGGTTCTATCAAATACCAAGTGTCAGATGACGGTGGAGCAACTTGGAAATATTTCGATGGGTCGTCTTGGCAAATGACCTCATCTAACGATGGTTCGATGACAAATACAGAAGCAGTAATAAATAACAATATAGTTAGCTTAGCAGATGATGGTGGTAGCTTTAATTGTAGAGCATATCTTATTTCCGATGGTTCTCAAAAAGTGGAGTTAGATCAAATTAATATTACTTATACTCTAAGTTACGATGTTTCAGGTACTGCTTGGTATGACGAAAATGGAGATGGCACTATGGATGTAGCAGAAGTTATAGGACTTCAGGATATCACTGTGAAACTCATAAATGATACCAATCACAATGGTGTCTATGATCTGGGTGAAACGGTATTCAAACAAACAACAACATCTGCAAACGGAACATATAAATTTGAAAAAGTATTTGACGGAGATTATATAATTGTTATCGATTATTTTGACTCTGCTTTAAACAATGACCCCGTCAATAATTCACTAACATATGGATTGACTACTCCGGAAGAAATCGCTGTGACAGTAAATGGTTTTGATATTAGTGATATGAATTTTGGTTTTGATGATGCTAAGGTTTCTCTTTCAATCGACCAAGAATCAATACCTGAAAATGGCGGAATAGCTGTAGTTGAAGTATCAATTAATCCGACTACCGGTTTTAATACGACCGTTACACTATCAACTTCAGGCGTTGCAATTGATGGTTCTGATTATGTAGATCAGGCTGACAACGGACTTTTGAACAATAAAAGTATTATCATCCCATTTGGAAATGATAGAGAAACTTTAAATATCCTTGCGGTGGATGATGCTATAGTTGAAAACGATGAATCAGTTATTGTCGATATAAACACAGTAACTAATGCAACCGAAGATGGTATCCAAAGAGATTCAACAAAGATATTGGATGACGATGCCAACCCGGCAATAGAAGTAACAAAAACCTCTGTTATCACCGATAATAATCCGGCTGGAATAGGTGTTGGGGATATGATTACTTATACTATCACGGTTGAAAATACAGGAAATGTTGAATTATTCGATATAGCCTTGACGGATTATTTCAGAGATTATAATAATATAGCTATAGCTTTGGATTCCGGTCCTACATTTGTCAGTTCTGATGGTGGTAGTCCTGAAGGACAGTTGGAAATAGGGGAAATAGCCACATATACTGCAACACATATCATAACTCAATCAGATGTTGATGCAAATGGAGTAAGGAATAATGCCACTGCTATTGGTCATGATTCAAATGGTACTCAGGTATCTGATATCAGTGATGACGGGGATGATCTGGATGGCAATACAACTGATGATCCTACAGAAAATCCGATATTAGATATAGAGATTGTCGATATTTGTAATTGTGATGACCAACTAAATTACAGGGCTGCTAATACTTACTTTTTCCACGAACATGTCATTGTGAAGGGCAAAGATGGTTTAACAGTGACTATTGACTTCAATACTTCTAATAATATCTATGATAATAATGGAAATTTGTTAAATGGAAATATCGCATTAAACGAAAGCTCTCCGGGAAAATATGAATATGATTTTTGGTCAAAATATTCAGAACCATATACATTTGGTGCAAAAGCAAATAATGATGCTACAACCCAAATAAGCGCTGAGTGTAACGAGATTTGCAATAAAACTTTTGCTAAAAATGATGTAAATATTACTCAAAAAGACATGCCCGTATCCGGCAATGTTCTTAGTAATGATACAGACCCCGAAGGAGATAACCAAATAGTAAGTACTAACCCGGTAATCAGCCCATTAAACGGAACTTTGGTATTGAATCAGGATGGCTCATATACGTATTCACCTAATCCGGGATTTGTAGGAACAGATATATTCAGATACAGTGTTTGTGATGATGCACCGATAAGTGTATGTGATATGGCTGATGTTTACATTGAAGTATTTGAGAAAGATAATTCCGGTAATAACCCTCCGGTTGGAGTACCTGATTTTAATCAAACAACTAAGAATACAACTACATTTGGTAATGTTTTGGTCAATGACAGTGACCCTGACTTCGATAATATTTTTGCAACTGAAACTCCTGTAATAAATACAAATAATGGAAGCCTTATTTTTCAATCTAACGGTAATTATCAATACTCTCCAAATAATAATTTTACAGGTAGAGATACATTTTATTATCGTTTATGCGATGATGGAAATCCAAGTTTATGCGATGTGACTATTGCGGTAATAGAAGTAATTGATAGAAGTATTTCCAATACGACTTTTGCAAATGACGATGCATATATTATGATGCAAAATGAATCAATGACAGGAAATGTTTCAGACAACGATTTCGATCCCGAAGGAGATAATACAGTGGTAAATACAATACCGGTTACTGTTCCGGCTCATGGTACTTTAACATTACAACAAGACGGATCTTTTATTTATACTCCTGTTCAAGACTTTTTTGGAAATGATCAGTTTGTATATGAAGTTTGTGACGATGGAAACCCAACAGCTTGCAATAGAGCTACTGTATATATTTCTGTTCTCGAAGAACCCTTTGCTGTTATAGGGGACTATGTTTGGCATGATTTAGATGGAGATGGTATTCAAGATGCAAATGAACCCGGTATAAGCGGAGCAAAAGTCTTGCTTTATAGCGTGAATAGAACATTAGTAAAAACTGTTACAACAGATAACCAAGGAAAATATTTATTTGATGAAATCGAACCCGGTGAATATTACTTAAAGTTTAGTTTGCCTGATGGTTATACTGATGCGACAGATGACAATATTGGATCTGATGATTCAATAGATAGTGATGTTGATGATACCAATGGGTATTTGACAACAGATTATTTTATTGTCAATAAAAGAGATACTCTTAATACACTTGATGCTGGTTTTTACAAATGCGCAATTATTGGTGATTTGGTATGGCTTGATTATCACGAAAACAATGTTTATGATTCTGACGAAAACGGTATTAATGGTCTTCAAGTTAATCTTTATAGACTATTTAAAGGGAAATGGGTTCTTTGGGATTTTAAATATACAGGTATCAACTCAAATAGTATTTGTGGAGATGGATATTTCTCATTCTGTACCAATCCGGGAACTTATTACTTAAAGTTTGTTACGCCTCCAAACGGACTGGTTCCGGCTCAAGCTTTTTATGGCAATGATAGAACAAAAGATAGTGACATTACCAATGGTAACGGTAAAGGAACCACTTATTCATTCAAAATATATTCAGGCGAAAGTAAGAATACAATAGATGCCGGTTACTACGGTATGTCAACCATAAAAAACAGTTTGGTTTGGTTAGATGATAATTTTGATGGAATTAGAGAGCCGGAAGAATCAGGAATACCAAATACACAGGTTGAAATATACAATGCCTACGGTGATTTGTATAGTACAACTTATACCGATGAAAATGGAGAATACAATCTCGATTATTTGCAAGCAGAGGATTACTATCTAAAGTTTAATATATCAAATCAATATTCTTCTTATACATTTACTCTAAATAACCAAGGAGATGAAGATCACGATAGTGATGTAACAGGAGATTTTGGCTACGGAACAACAGAATTATTCGGGTTGGCTCCAAAGGAGAATAAAGAACATCAAGATGCCGGATTGGCACTTGGAACATTGCCTCTCAATTATCTGTCCTTAGGAGCAAAATGGATAAATGATGAGGTAAAAGTGTATTGGACTACTGCAAATGAAGTAAATGTAGATAAATTCATAGTACAAAGAGCATTTGATAATAATCAAATATTTGAAAAAGTAGGAGAAGTAAAAGCAAAAGGGAAAAAAGCAAATTCTTATCATTTATTTGATACCGGAGAATTCAAAGAGGGAGTTTACTACTATAGAATTATTGAAGTGGACAATGACGGAAACTCACAAATAAGCAAAGCAGTAGCGGTATTTGTCGGAGGTAAAACGGAAAAAGACTTGTTTAATATCTATCCAAATCCGGCAACAACCCAAACATCCGTTCATCTGAATCTGGTCAATGATTCCGAAATAGAAATTGACCTCTTTGATATAGATGGAAAGATTATTAGAAAAGATATTGTCAATGACAAAATGACTAAGGGAGTTTATAATATTGATGTAAATACAAGCGATCTAAAACCGGCAACATATTTCTTTAGAATAAAATCGAACAACAAGACCATATTTGAAAAATTAATATTGCTCGGTAGATAAGTTTTATAATAAATAAGGACTACTCACTTCCGCGGGTCTTTTCATGACCCGCGAGGTAGTCCCTAGCATACTCTTTCACGCCAAGTATTCGTTCTTTTTGCCGATAACTGCATTAATAATTTTCACCATGGCTACAGCTATGTGCCATTAGGCACAAAACATGGGTAAAAAAATCTATACTAACTAAAATGCGTGCTTCAAGTACGCTATAATAATTCATACCAATTTAACTCTCAAATGACGCATATATTCCATTTTAATTTTCCAATATTTTCGTTAAAAATACTCGACGTAGCTACGGCTATGCCTGCGTTTTTTAACTCAATCTTGAAAAATTAATTCTATAATATTTATACGACATATGAAAGTTAATTTGGTATCAGTTCGCTATTTTCGAAGATGACAAAAGGCTTTCCGAAGAAAACCTTTTGTGGCGGTGCGAGTGTTTGCCCTCACCTGAACCACAAAGATATACATTTTTATAACTAAATAAAATAATTGTGATTAGCTTTTAAATTGTATCTTTGTTGTGGTTATTCACAGGTTCAAGGGGGATAGTAACAATCGGAGCCCCGTTGTGATTAGCTTTTAAATTGTATCTTTGTTGTGGTTATTCACAGGGGTAACTGCAACAGTAAAAAAGGTTGATGTGTTGTGATTAGCTTTTAAATTGTATCTTTGTTGTGGTTATTCACAGGATCGCTACTGTCGAAGACGTGGATCACAGGTTGTGATTAGCTTTTAAATTGTATCTTTGTTGTGGTTATTCACAGGTTGAAGATGCCCGGGAGAATTGGAGAATGCGTTGTGATTAGCTTTTAAATTGTATCTTTGTTGTGGTTATTCACAGGAAAGTTTGGAAAGAAATGCTAACATTGCATGTTGTGATTAGCTTTTAAATTGTATCTTTGTTGTGGTTATTCACAGGTTGGTTGTTCGCCAATGTTGGCGAATTGTGGTTGTGATTAGCTTTTAAATTGTATCTTTGTTGTGGTTATTCACAGGAAACTTCATGAGTACTCAACTTCATCAGAGTTGTGATTAGCTTTTAAATTGTATCTTTGTTGTGGTTATTCACAGGCATTTTGATAACACCCACTCCAACCAGGGGTTGTGATTAGCTTTTAAATTGTATCTTTGTTGTGGTTATTCACAGGTTACAACAACCCACTTTACTATTATACTGCGTTGTGATTAGCTTTTAAATTGTATCTTTGTTGTGGTTATTCACAGGTTCAATCATTTAGATGATTTTATTGAATACGTTGTGATTAGCTTTTAAATTGTATCTTTGTTGTGGTTATTCACAGGTTATTAGAGTTTGGTAACTCTTTAGCTAATGTTGTGATTAGCTTTTAAATTGTATCTTTGTTGTGGTTATTCACAGGCTTATGTACAAAATACAATGTACGTTTCAGTTGTGATTAGCTTTTAAATTGTATCTTTGTTGTGGTTATTCACAGGAGGGTTCAGGTGGAGGTGGTACAGATGACCGTTGTGATTAGCTTTTAAATTGTATCTTTGTTGTGGTTATTCACAGGATTCCTTATATTCCAACACCACGGGCTACGGTTGTGATTAGCTTTTAAATTGTATCTTTGTTGTGGTTATTCACAGGGTATATCTTACAATATCCTGTGAATCAACCATATAACAAGTGTGTTAGGAATGGTATTTTTAGAATAATTCCAATTGAACTACATTTTGAGGATTCCTTTTTGGTTTCCTGCTATAGAATATATCCATCATACCAAATTGTTTATCTGTAACTGTTAGTATCCCAACTTTACCCAATCTTGGTAGATTGGCTTTAACTCTTTTTTCATGTACTTTTGCATTTTCTCTGCTGGAACAATGCCTGAGATATATTGAGAATTGAAACATGGTAAATCCATCATTCAGAAGATATTTTCTAAAATCTCCGGCTGCTTTTCTTTCTTGTCTTGTATTGGTAGGTAAATCAAAGAATACGTATAGCCACATAATTTTATATTTATTGTATCGGTTTCGGGTAATCATATTTAATCATATTAAAAGCGGATAATTTATTTTTCTTTTTTTTCCTCTATAGCAAGCAGCAAGTGATGCTGTCGTCATTATCATCCCAACCATTAAAGGGCTTTTCCTTTTACCAAACTGTGCATCCATTGTTGAAACAGCAAGCAAGCTACTTTTAGTTTCCTTGTCCAAAAATGATGCCAAACCTTGATTTTCAAAGGCATCATAAACAATTAAATCAATAAAAGGTCTATAAGGTTCCATAATATCGTCCGCAAGACAAAATGGATTGTATTTATTTCGATGATGAATTCCCAATCCCGGCAATAGCCCCGAAGAAACCAATGACCTTGCAATCATAGCCCGGATAACAGCATAACCATAGTTCAAAAGATTATTTGGTGGCTCTCCATATCTATCCCTTACAAAATCATCAAAAAGTGTTTTCCAATAGTAGGATGCTGCTTGTCCTTCTATATTGTTTGGATCACCGCTTTCAACTCGTGAAGACAAATAATCTAATTTTTTATGGGATTTACCAACTTTAATCAACACTCTACTTTGGTTTTTGATTTTTGCAATCACCGTCTGTTGCCAAAGATTCTTTTTCAAAGGTAAAGAGGCCTCAATTTGATATCGTTGTTTTTCTGTTTGTTCTGAATGACCTACCATTGGCAGCATCAAACTGGTAGGCATATGTCTATCGTCACAGCTGATTAAAGCTACTTTGTTATTTTGTAATGCAATTATAGCTTTATGTGTAATTGTAATCTGACCATGATCAAGAATAACAACTCCTATATCTTCTATCGGACGTGTAATTAATTTTTCCCCTTCTATTGTATTCTTCCGTATCTGAAGTTGCTTGTGTTTTAAACTTATATATGCCTGACTACCAAAATACAAAGTTTGTTTTATCATTAATTATTGATTTATTAACAATTATTAATACTCTCCTACACTTACTATTTTACCCAAATGATTCATTCTCACTTTAACAACATTTAGTAAACCTGACAACCCTAGTCTTTTCCAAGTTGTTGATTTTAATAAATTTATATTATCGACATTTGTTTCAAAATGATGTCTGAAAAAATAATCACGTATTGTGAATTTTTGTACTCTAAATAAATTCGGACTGATTTGGTCATAATTATTTTCGTCCATAAGATCTATTTCCTTAGGGTCAAATCCTGTTTCTTCATTCGGAAAAACAAACATTTCATTTTGTTTCATTGAAAATAGAAATTCCCATCCTTTTTCATGATTTTTATTTATTATTGGAGTACCGGTTTTTGCTCTAGCTACAGCTTCGAAAAAAGAAACAACTTCTTCTTGCAAATTGCCATTCTCATCCCTATATATAGCAACATGATGATTATTGCCTAAACTTACATAATCAGCAGGAAAAGGTTTACCGTTTTTATCAAGAATCTCTTTGCCTTTATTATTTCGTTTGTGATGTAGTGGTACAGCGTTACTAACACCGGAAATGGAAACGCTCTTTAGTTTGATTCCCTTTTCTTTACTAAGCCAAATAGGATTTTCTTCAAGATTAGAAAATGCTTTTTTAGAATCATTATTATTCTCTTCAAATCTTTCCAACATTTTTTTCCTTGCACCTGTATCAATTACTTTTTCTATGTTTTTCCGTGTTTTAAAATTGTCCGGTGTAATTTCCTTTCTTATTGTAAATCTATTTTCCAACCATACCAATTTTACTTTATCAGGAACTTTTTCTGATTGTTCTTCATCTAAAAAGATTGGGTTTTTTGAAATGGAATTCTTTCCACCAAATGCTTTTTTAGGATTATTTTCAAACTCACGAAGCCTTTTTAAAAGAGCATTTCGGTATTCTTTTTTTGCAACCATAAATATCTTTTCTTCATCAAATTTAGTCCCTATTTTCTCATATTTTGTCACATAATATTTGGAAGTACCATATATTGTTTCTTTGTGTAATTGTCCTCTTGGAGTAAGTTCTGTTTTAATATTATATCCTCCTTTCTTTTTAGTTTTATTTTTGTTTTTAGTAACAACTTTGTTTTTCGCTTTGAATGAAATAAGTGTTTTATCGAGGTGTTCTTTTACTTCATTTCTAAGCTTATTTAGCGGCATAGGTGGTTTTATGACTCTTTTCCCTCTTTCATTTACTTCTGTTTCTTTTTGTTCTATGCCATATACAGAATGGAATTTCTCATTTTTTTTATCTTTTCTGGCATTTAGATTATTCAGATATTGTATATGACTATGTTTTGTAAATGCAATAGTAATAGCATCCATAGCATGATGCCTGTGATCATTTCTTTTGGTCCAATCTTTGATTTTAGGTATCTTTTTTCCGCCTTTATCTACTTCATAATAAGTAAGTCCTAATTTATTATATTTATCCCAGTTAAGTTCTTGCAATACATTTATAAGTTGCCAATCTTCTCTTAATTTACTAGTTACCTTACCGGAAGTTGTTATAACACGTCTTGAAATACTTTCTAACATTTCTTTAGCTTTTTTTGCGATGTACTGGCTATTTCTTAAATCCCTTTCTATAAACCCATCAGGTATTTCTGATTGTTTCATTTTTAGTTTCAAATATTTTGCTCTACTTATTGCTTTATTTTTATATAAATTTTCTATCCCATCAATATAATTTTTATATCCATCTGAATCTTTTCCATACTTCTCTATAATAGCATCTATACCCGTCAAACTACTTTTTACCCTATTGAATTCTCTTACAGCCAACGTTTTATTTGAAAACGAATCATCAAATAATAAAGCTTTAGGAATTATATGCTCGATATCAAATTCTTTGGTATATAGCTTTTCCAATGGTATATAAGTTTTTGTATATATAGTTTTATATCCATTATTTGTCAATTCTTGATACAAACGATACTTAATAATATCATTTCGGGTAATTCTAACGCCTGAGTTAAAAGGGGGAATCTCTTTTAAAACATTTCTTATTCTTTCATATTCCTTATTAGCTTTAGATATGTTTTCTGTCATTTCTTTTCTTTCCTTTGCAGATTTTTTCAATTCACGTGCAAGTTCTATTCTTATCTCATCCGGTCTTCCGTATTCATCAATTATAGCGTTAACCAAATTAACCATTTGGTTTAATATTTTTTCTACAACAGGATTTCTTAAGCTATTTTTAGGCAATAGTTCCAGTCTGTCTAACAAAACTTTACTTTTTATTTCTTCTTTTGTTAGTGATTTTTTAGAATGTCTATATCCGGCTAAACTGGCTGCCTCTGAATATTCATGCCCTTCTTTCATATATGGCAATATCTTTTTTATTGCTTTCGCCCCTAAATTCCCATAATCATCTTGAAAAACAACACTTACTAGAAACTTAGCATATTCTCTTTTAAAACCAAATTTTTCTTTTAATTTTTTATAAAGTCTTTCATTTCCTGTAAGAGAATTATCTCCCTCATAAGAATATAATAAGTGCCAAAGCTGATATGCAGGTTGTTTTATGAATTCTTTTCCCTTTAAATCAGAATCAAAATTCAAAATGTCGGTATTAATTCCTAATGATTCAAAAACAACTTTAATAGCTTCTTTAATCTTTTTTGTTTTCATTTTAGAAATATCAATATTATGACCTGATGCTATTAAAATATTTTGATACGCTTTATATAATGTTTGATTTGTTTTATTTCCTTCAATTCCATCTTTATAATTAAGTTGCCATTCTTTCGGTTTATCAACAATTAAATTCAAAACCTGAGTATCGGTTAATTTTCCTTTTAAATTCAGTTCTTCAAATAGTATTTTCTTGTTTTCATCATCCAAATAATATTGTTCATTTGTTTCATAATTCCTGATTATTATGTTGTTCAATATCTGCCAAATTTTGTATTCTTGAAATAGAGGTGATGATTTTGGTATCACTCTGGGGCCAATTATTTTTTTCTTTTTTTCTCCACCTATCATTATTTCAACTTCTTTACCTTCCAATTCGCAAATACTCAATAATCCTTTTTGGGATTTTAATCTACGCTGATAAAATATTATTTTATTTCGTATCTCATCCTTTAGCTTATCTGTTAAGACATCATAATATTGTGATTGCTTTTCCCAAATTTTGTCAAATTCATCCATATAGTCTTGTCTGTAAAAGACTTGATTTTTAAGTCTTGAATGAGGGTTAGCTTTGATTTGATTGTAGAGATACTGTCCTACTGTAATTTTTTTAAAGTATAATTCTTTGCTTCTATCACTTATTTCACCCAAATAACCACTAGAACTATTTATTTGACCATTAATTTCTTGCAATACAATTAATAAATGTTCAAGATCTAATTGATTTTTTAATCCTTTTACCCTTAATTCATATTGTTGCAATTTTATTTCATCCCTCTTTCCTTTAAGTTTTATCCCTTCAATATTAAACCCCTCTTTACAAATAGACCAAGTTTTACCTTTATTTTTTCCAATTATTTCATTTTTAAGTTTATCTATGAGAATATCGGGGTAATATTGTTTTTGATTATTCCAAATTTTATCGAATTCTTCAATTAGATCAGATCTATAAAACTCCGGAATATTTTTCTTTCCTTTTTTTAATCTTTGATATACATACTCTCCGGGAGTAATATTATTCATATATAGATATTTTGCAACATCCATTCCATCAATAGATTGTCCATCCCCTTCATCTTTTGCTTTCCTGTTGCTTTTATATCCTCTTTTTTTATTGATAGCCAATAAAATACGGGCAAATTCTTCTAATGTCACTTTATTATCAACAGCTTTTGATCTTATTTCCCATGTTTGATGTGTAGTTTTTGCCCCATATTCAGTCAAAACAGTTTCGCTATTAATTATTTTATTATCTTTTAAAACTTTAATTAAATTCTCTCTCCTTAGTTGATACCTGTCGATATTTCTTCTCATTCCCCTTTTTAATGTCCTATCTGCATTAACAGACATAGATTTCCCTTTTTGAAAATCATCATTTTCATCTGTGGTAATAGGTATAACTCTGACACCTGTTTTAATAATTTTAGATATCTCATTTTTGTCCTCAGCTTCATGAACATAAGCCCACCCCAAAGATGTTGTTCCTAAATCTAAACCTAATATTTTTTTCATAATTAAAATTTTTTGTTTATATTTGCATTACAATTTAAAGCTAATCACAATAAGGATTATTCCGTTGTGAAAACATTTAGTTTGCCCTCAACTATAAATCGGGGGCATTTTTATAATCAGAAGTTAATAATTTGAATAGTGCTAAGTATTAACACAAATTTACGCAATTATATCAGATTGAACAAATTGTACTCAGAATTTTTTTAATTTTTGTTTTTTTTACATTTTTCATTCATTTCCTGGATAAATATCGAATCCTTTGCAACGTTTTTTTCTGTTATCACAAATTAACTTCAATGCAGATTAAATTTTGAAATTTTAACTATGATAAAATATTTATTAACAATATTCTTGTTGGCTGCTTTATTCTCTTGCTCTTGCAAGAAGAGAATAAGCAATTCTTCTAACGATGATAAAAATACGATTGAAAACACAAATTCTATCGATAAATCAGCTGTTTACAATTCTACTAAAGAGTATGCGATTGTGATAAAAAAGACAAATTTAAGCAAAAACAATCCTTTTCCAACTATATCTTTTTCGATAATCGACCTAAACAATAGTAATAGAAGCATTTTCAATGATACTGTTCCGGGTGGAAAAGTCAAATGGATTTCGGATTATGCTATAGAAGTAAAATCCATGATAGGAAGGCCTAAAGATATACACTCAAAAGTAAAAAAACCATTGTATAAGCTAAATGTGAAAAGCCTTACAAAATTCAAATAAAATTATTAAAATAAATAAAATATTATGTTCAGTATAAAAAAACCAATACTTATTGCTTTAAGCTTAATAGTACTTTTCTCTATCAAAGGACTCTATTTTTTGGATAACAAAAATATATCCTTGAAAGAATTTTCGGAAGAATTTATTAAGAACCATCTACATTTTGACGGTCCTGCTCAATTCGCTAAAATTCACAACCATATAAGGGTGAGAAATGACAATGAATTGCCTAAATATAAAATGGGCTATATTATGAAAGAATACCAAAAAGCAAAGGAATCACTACAATATAGAGACTCAAAAAAGCTAAATTGGATTGAAAGAGGTCCATCTAACATAGGGGGGCGAACAAGAGGGTTAATTGTTGATCCGGATGATACGACGCACCATACTTTCTATGCAGGTTCAGTTGGAGGTGGAGTATGGAAAACTACCGATGGAGCTGAAACTTGGGAAAATCTCACAGAGGATTTGCCCAATCTTGCCACATCAACTCTGGCAATGTCTAAGCATAATACCGATGTTATCTATGCAGGGACAGGTGAGGGATTTGATGGTCTTATGGTAAATGGTAGCGGAGTATGGAAGTCTGTAGATAAGGGCAAAACTTGGAAAGCATTGAGTTCGACTACCGGTGACGACAGGTTTTTAAACGTACTTAGATTGCTTGTAAACCCTGATGATGAGAATGAGATATTAGCTTGCACAAGGGGAAGAAAAGGTTTTAAATCATTCGTACTTAAATCAAAAGACGGTGGTAAAACTTGGAAACAAAAATACCTTTCTCAGGAGGGTACTATCCAACAATTGGTTTATACACCCGGAAATTTTTCTGTGATGTATGCTACCATTCTAAACGATGGCGTGATCAAATCAACTGATGGTGGAGAAACTTGGGATAAAGTTTTTGATTCGAGAGCCGAGGGCGTTGGAAGAATAGAGATGGCTGTTTCTCCGGTAAAACACGGCAATGTATTTTTATCTTGTGACCATGATTCAGGAGCGCAGTTGTACTTTTCTGAAGATTCGATGAGAACAGTAAAGAAAGTATTACTGCAAGGTTCAGCAAATTGGCTGGGTGGACAAGGTTGGTATGATAATGCTATCGCTGCACATCCCTATGATGCAAACAAAGTGTGGGTGGCAGGTTCAGGTTCTATTTTGGAAATAAGTATCAGCAATAGTGAGGGTGATGTAAAAACTCTTAAGGAATTTCAAAACAATACTAATTTCTTAGTAGAAGTAAATTCAAATATTCCTTTTGACGGAGACGGACTTGCAAGTGATTTTGCGAGTCAATTTCAAGTAAATCCCAATACATCTGATGAAGATTTAGTTGATGTAGAGATAAGATTTGGTAAAGACAAAAAACAAAATGCCCATTTGCTCAATATGGATTTTTCTACATTTCAACTTTCTTATGATACGATTATCGAGGTTCCTTTTGAAGCTTGGGACTTAAAAAACAATAGGCAAATCAGTTTGACAATAGTAGATTTGGATAAAGACGGACAGTGGACATTTAAGGATTATACCGGAAACAATTCAACATATCCGGATATAGTCTTAGTGAATATGTTTGATTATACTGAAGAACCAAATGATGTGATTTCAAGTGGTGAAAATGTTGTCAATAAAGCTCAATATTATTTTTACAAAGGAAAAAGACCGGGTTTCCAAGGCTCGGTTGATAGTTTACCGGAGGGTAGTCTGTTTTTCAAAACCGGTTTTGAACAAGGGTTTTTGGCTGAGTTTGATCCCGTCACAGATGGATACGGAGAATATAGTGGAATTAGCTCGGTTGGCACTAAGGGAGTCCACGTTGATCATCACAATTTGATTTTTATTCCGGTAGATACAGTTGCAAAATCCTTTTATGTACTGAATGCAAATGATGGTGGTGTTGCCTTTTCTAAAGACAATGGAACTTCATTTAAGCAAACCGGGGATACATTTGCTGCATGGGATGGTATTGATTACAATACATCAGATGGCTATAATGTATCTCAATTTTATGGTGTTGACAAGATGAATGGTGCTGACAGATATGTGGGAGGAACACAAGATAACGGGTCGTGGGTATCACCAAAAGATCCGGACAGTAAATCAAAGTGGAATTATGCCCCGAGTGGAGATGGTTTTGAAGCTGCATGGAATTATTCTAATCCCAATCTCGTATTGGAATCTTCTCAAGGCAATTTCATATACAGAAGTACCGATGGAGGAAAGACTTGGAATTATGTCGATCTCCCAGATTCTGAAGGTCCCTTTATCACCAGAATAGCCTCCTCTCAAATCGATCCTGATTTGATATTTGTATGTAGTGACGAGGGATTGATTAAATCGACAGATTTTGGAAGTACTTGGTCTATTAAGACTATGCCTGACAGTTGGGAATTTTCATTTTTCGGACCGCCTACCAAAATTTCTCTTGCTGATGCCAATATTGTTTGGTCGGGTTCAGCAATTACAAATTATTCAAGAATTGCACTTTCGAGAGACAAAGGAGAAACATGGGAAGAAACCTCCACCTATGATAAAGCTAATATGGGAAATGTCACAGGATTGGCAACTCACCCTGTTAATAGTAGTACTGCCTATGTATTGTTTTCGCAAGCAAATGGTCCAAAAATATTAAGAACGAATGATTTTGGGAATTCCTGGACTGATATTTCCGGGTTTGAGAAAAATGGAGTGGAAAAAAGCAAAAACGGTTTTCCAAATGTTGCAACTTATAGCTTGCTTGTAATGCCTTTTGATACCAATATTATCTGGGCAGGTACTGAAATTGGATTATTTGAGTCAATAGACAATGGTCTTTCTTGGCATTATGCCGATAATGGACTACCGGCTGTAGGAATTTGGCAAATGAAAATTGTTAATAATCAAATAGTCCTCGCTACACATGGTAGAGGTATTTGGACTCTTGATGTAGAAGAAATTGTCGCTACAAATAATCCGGAAGAAAATAGTATAGGATTTAATATCTATCCAAATCCGGTAAGTAAGAAGTCATTTATTGATTTCAATGTTAATTCAAAAACAAGAGTAGATATATCTCTTTATTCATTGGATGGAAAAAAGCTTAAAAATATCGTTAACCGAAATATGCAAGGGAAACAAAAAATAGCATTTGATAGAGATAATTTATTGCCGGGCATGTATATATTGACTTTAAAAACTATGCATAGCACTTCTTCTAAAAAAATAATAGTGCAATAATGTTGTTTGGTTTTGTTAACAAAGAGTAGTCCGGTAATTGCCGGATTACTTTTTTGTTTAAAAAATGTTACCTTTTGATATTAAGACGTCAAACTATAAAATATAAACAAAATGGAAAAATACTTTAGTTTTGAAAAATTGGTTGAGCTAATCACACTATATACTCCAAAAGTAATCGGAGCTGTTTTAACGTTGATTATCGGTTTTTGGTTAGCCGGATTTATAACTAAAATCGTGAAAAGGGTTTTGGCAAAAAGAAATGTAGATGAATCTGTTAGACCTTTTTTAGCATCTTTGGTCAATGTTGCTATCAAAATTATGGTTCTCATAGCTGTAGCGGGAATGTTTGGTGTTGAGACAACTTCATTCGTTGCAATTTTCGGGGCTTTGGCTTTTGCAATCGGTATGGCATTACAAGGTAGTTTGGCTCATTTTGCAAGCGGTATTTTATTACTTACTTTCAAGCCCTATAGAGTTGGAGACCTTGTTGAAATTGGTGGAGGAAAAACCGGAAAAGTTGAAGAAATACAAATATTTAACACTGTATTGTCAACTTTGGATAATAAGAGAATTATAGTCCCTAATAGTGTTGTTACCAATAATGTGATTACCAATATATCCGGACAAGACACAATTGGGGTCGAATTGACTTTCGGAATCGGCTACAACGATGACATTGACAAAGCGAGAAATATCATACTCAATGTGGGAAAAGAATGCAAATATATTTTGGATGAACCTGCTCAAGCTGTTGTGGTATCAGAGCTTGGAGATAGTTCCGTTAATCTCGCAACAAGACCATTTGTGAAAAGTGAACATTATTGGGATACTTACTTTTTTATGCAAGAAAATGTCAAAAAAGCATTCGACAGAGAGGGGATCAGCATACCTTTTCCACAAATGGATGTACATATGGATAAGTAGTGTCTTAATACGAATTTCGAGATTTTGTTTAAGTAAAATCAAATACGTTAAAACTCCATATTTGTGTAATAATATTTGCATGCTTTTTTATTTAGAACCCACCTCAATCCTCCCTTACAAGGGAGGAAGCTACAACCCCCAGTGAAATAAATTTTCAATTTAGGCTAAGCCTATTTCACGGGGTAAACCGCAATAGCAACGCTTTTTTCACAAAAAAAATACCATTTAGTTATAAAACAAGATGATTCTCAAATAGCTATTTTTAGTAATCAAGCACCTCCACTTCTCCCTTCCCTTTGTGAGGGCTGGTTTACCCCGTGAAACAAATGAAATGTTTCACTGGGGGGATGGGTGCTAAAACCGGAATCAATTCTCTCCTGAGAAAGCTTTTGTTATTACACTTATTAAAAGATGTGTCATAACGTAAGCTCCTAAAGGAGGTGCATCAACCCGCATTTTATCAATGCCTTGAAATTGCGTGTGGATTTCACCTTTAAGGGATTAAGGGGCAAGTGTTGCAGAACTGTCCAGCCCTGAGGGGCGGGGATGGGTTTTTACATCCGGATTAAAGAAAGCTTATCAAATTAAAAATTGAGCAATTTCATCAATGACTTCTTCATCCCATAATATGCGGTAATGCCCCCTGCCTTTTGTAGAAAAAATATTACTCTTGGGGTTTGAATGATGTATCGATTTTGTATTGCCAAAAGGTAATATTTTGTCATCGATATCATGTACCAAGAGCAATTGTTGGTATTTTGCGTCATTCAGAACTTTAGATATCTGCATTTTATCAAAGCTTCTGCCAAAACGCTTTTCTGTTTTTTTTATCATTAGCTTAAATGCCGTATCATTGAGCCCTATCATATCGGCATAATCCTTGAAAATATCCCAAAGTTTATCAGGAGATGTTACAAATGCAAGTTTATCTACTTCTATCCCGGATTTTTGCAGTGCCAAACTTACAGCCCCCGAACCAAATGAATGTGTTACAAACGACACTTCTTCTTTTCTATCTATCCATTTTAATACCTTGATGATGATATCCGAGGTATCAAACATATTTGTTGATTTTCTCTTTGATATACCGTGAGCAGGAACATTCAGGCTGAATATGTGAAATCCCGATTTAGCAAGCTTGTTTGTTATTCCCGACATACTACCCGGATTGGAATCCCAACCGTGTACTGCAATTATTGGTTTTCCCGATTTATCGCCTGTTTCGTACAAGATGATATCCTCTTCATCATTTTTAATCCTGACAATTTTGGCAGTATTCAAAAACTCTTTTTCTCTTTCCCTGATTTTATTAAAATGTGGTTTTTGAAATATTTTTAAGGCTAAATCTGCTGCTTTTTTAGGACCAAATATAGACAAAAACTTAAATCTCAATTTCATTATATCCAACATTATCTTCATAGTATATCATTTTGCAGCAACTGATATTGTTAACAATAAAATATGATATCTGTTCAGAAAATCTGGGCGCATTTCTTTATTTCATTCTAAATAATTACCTTTGTGGGCAAAATTTTACCAGATGATTAATATTGATTTACTTTCACGGGTATGCAAGATACCCGGAGCACCGGGATTTGAACAACCGATTAGAGTATTTATAATGGATCATATCAAGCCGTATGTTGACAGGGTTTATACGGATAATATGGGAAATGTGATAGCTCTTAAAAAAGGTGTTTTGTCCGGACAGGAAGAGTGCAAGAAAGTAATGATTGCAGCTCATATGGATGAAATAAGCTTTATTGTTACATATATCGATGATGACGGATTTATAAGATTTCAGCCTCTCGGTGGTTTTGACCCAAAAACATTGACTGCTCAAAGAGTAATTGTTCACGGAACAAAAGATATAATAGGAGTTATGGCGTCCAAGCCTATACATATAATGAAACCGGAGGAAAAAACGAAAATGCCGGAGCTAACTGATTATTTCATCGATACAGGATTGAAAGTTGAGGAAGTGAAAAAGTTGATACAGCCCGGTGATGTTATCACAAGAGAACGCGAATTAATCCAAATGGGAGAATGTGTAAATTCAAAGTCATTGGATAATAGAGTTTCCGTTTTCGCTCTTATTGAGGCACTAAAAGAATTAAAAGATACCGATGTTCCCTATGATGTATATGGAGTGTTTACAGTTCAGGAAGAAGTTGGAGTTAGGGGGGCAACAATCGCCAGTTCCGGTATAAATCCTGATTTTGGTTTAGCTCTTGATACTACCATAGCCTATGATTTGCCGGGTGCTAATCCTCAGGAAGTCGTTACAAAATTAGGAAAAGGTACAGCAATTAAAATATTGGACGGAATGACTATTGCCGATTACCGTATGGTCAATTTTTTAAAGGAAGTAGCAAGTGAAAACAAAATTGATTTTCAGATGGAAATTTTGCCGAAAGGAGGAACTGATACTGCAAGTCTTCAAAGATCGGGCAAAGGAGGATCTATTGCAGGAGCTATATCCATTCCAACAAGACATTTGCACCAAGTAATCGAAATGGCACATACCAAAGATATCAGAGATTCTATAGAATTACTAAAAGCGGCTTTGGTGAAAATTGCCGATTTTGACTGGAGCTTTAGATAACTAAAAAAAATAATACTCCAAAAATTAGGGTAACCTTTGCTTCTGTTGCGTTACGAAGACCTTGAAATATAATAATATATCTGCGTATTTGCATGTCTTATATCTTCTTAAAGCTAAAAGCATGAATAATCCGGGTTAGTATTTTTCCAAAAACTTACTTCACTGTAAAGGTATATAATCCTTCGTCTTCAAACACAAAATTATATGCTCGCCCACCAAATTTTTCCAAGGCTTCAATCACTTTATGCTTTGTGTTTCCGGGACAATAAAACATCATAAAACCTCCTCCTCCTGCACCTGATATTTTTCCTCCGCTTGCACCGGCAGCAATCGCAGAATTATATACATTATCCAGGATATTATTAGTTATTGCCGTGGACATTTTCTTTTTTTCTTGCCAACTTTGGTCAAGCAATGCACCTATTTGATGTACTTCTCCTTTTAGAAGAGCTTCTTTCATTTTATAAGCTATGGATTTTATCGAATGAGCAGCCTTAATGGCATTACCTTCTTTTTGCTTAAATTCCTTGGTTTGACTGTCTATGATATCTGCAGAATCCCTGCTTGTGCCGGTATAATACAATACCAAATTCCATTCTAATTGATACTTGTACTTGCTTTTCACCCTCAAGGGGTTTACAATTACTTGATCATTGCTATGAAACTCAATAAAATTAAAACCACCGAAAGTAGCTGCATACTGATCTTGTTTTCCTCCTGAAAGTTTTAGGTCTTCTCTTTCGATTTCATATGCCAATTTGGCAATGTCATAATCACCCAAAGGTAGGTTCAGCCATTCTACAAAAGCACCAATGATTGCTACCGTTAAGGTCGATGATGTACCTAAACCTGATCCCTTAGGCACGTCCACTATTGTGGTTAGTTTAAATGATAAAGGGGTCTTGGTATAATCTTTTACGATTCTGTTGTACACTCCTTTAAGTAATGGTAATTTTTCATTGATATCCAATTCCAATGAACTTTCCATTTCCTGATACTCTCCCAAATCCTGGGATTCAAGTACAATCATATCATTATCCAGCGGTTCTATTATAGCTCTTGCAAACAGGCTTATCGTGGTATTTAGTACAGCTCCGCCAAATTCATCTGAATAAGGACTTACGTCTGTGCCTCCTCCTGCCAAACCCAATCTAAGTGGGGCTTTTGATTTGATTATCATAGGTTATTGTTTATTCCAATATCTTTTGAACGAAATTTCTCCACGAAAATTCTTTTTTCTTTCTTTTTACCGCTTCTTCAAAATCATTAATCCTTTTCCCTTCAAAGAAGTCCAAAATGGATTTGCTTATTTCCGGAGCTTCGGGTTCTACAACATATCCCGCTTTTCCGTGTTCCACAATTTCAGGCAATCCACCTACATTGGTCACTATCATAGGTTTTTCAAAATGATAGGCAATTTGCGAAATTCCGCTTTGTGTCGCTGTTTTATATGGCTGTACTATCAAATCAGCTGCACAGAAATAATATTTCACATCTTCATTGGAAATAAAATCAGTTCGCAAAATCAATTGGTCTTTTATATCCAATTCCTCAATTTGTTTGTCGTATTTCTCCTTATTGCCATAATACTCCCCCGCAACTATACATTTGATTCCGGATTCCTTAATTCTTTTGTCTGACATTGCTTCCAAAAGTAAATCAAGTCCCTTGTAATCTCTTATAAATCCGAAAAACATTACATACTTACCCTCTGTATCCAAATTGAGATATTCCCTAGCTTTTTTAGCACTCATTATCTCACCATAATTGTCGTAAATAGGATGTGCTTTATAGATAACGGGTTTTGTTTTGGTAAACTGCTTCATATCCTCTTTGACAGAAAGGGACATCACGATAAATTTGTCTATTGCCCTAACAAAATAACCGGATAATAGCTTATCCCCAATTCGTTTTTCATGAGGAATAATATTATCGATAATCGAAATTGCTTTAGTGTTTTTAGATTTTGCCAACCGGATGACAGTTCCAAGGGACGGTCCCATAAACGGAATCCAAAACTTTGATACTATCAAATCCGGTTTTTCTTTCTTTATTTTCAATCCTGAACTTATCCAATTTAAAGGATTCACGGAATTGAGTATAGGTATTATTTTAAGGTGTTTTGGTTTTGGATCATCGGAAAATTGAGTTTTCCCCGGAAATAAAAAATTGGGATACTGCAAAGTAAAAGTGTAAATTACTACTTCATGCCCCATAGCGATAAGTTCCTCCGCCAGTCTTTCATTAAATGAAGCTATTCCTCCTCTGAATGGATATGCAGTACCTATTATTATAATTTTCAAAGCCTATTAATTCACTATTTATGATAAAATATCACAAAGTTAAAGAAAAAAAGGATATGATATGACTAAATTATAATTTGAAAGTATAATAATTTCAATAACAATAAAGTCAAAAAGGATTATATTTGTTTGAAATACAGAATAATTTATATCTATGTTACGTAAATAACATAGGTTTTCTGCATTAAAAAAGAATAAAAAACGCTTCAAAATTTGGATAAAGTTATCTTTTAAGTTAACTTTGTCATGTGGTTAGAAAAATAATATTCTTTGAAAATCATTTTATTGAGTTTTATCAAAAACAAAACGTTAAAGTAAAAGGGAAAATTCAATACGTATTCGAATTAATTCAACAAGTAGAACGTGTGCCTGAAAAATTCCTTAAACATTTGGTTGGAACAAATGGACTTTACGCAATCCGAATTGAATACCAATCAAACATATATCGAATATTTTGCTGTTTTGATAAAGATAAATTAGTGGTGCTTTTCAATGGATTCCACAAGAAAACTCAAAAAACACCGAAAAAGGAAATTGAAAAGGCGGAAAAATTAATGAAATTGTATTTTGAACAAAAAGACTCAAGAAATGAATAAAACAAAAGAGATGAATAAATATAAAAACATAACGGATTTTGAGCAACTAATTGAAGTTGAACACGGAAAAATAGGAACTGAAAGCAGAAATAAATATGAGGAAAATGCTCAAATGTTCATTATTTCCGAAATGCTAAAAGAAGCTCGAAAAGAGGCTAAAATGACTCAAGAACAATTAGCCGAAAAAGCTGGGACGAAAAAAAGTTATATCTCTAAATTAGAGAATGCGAAAGGGAATATTCAACTTTCGACTTTAATCCGAATCTTTGAACAAGGATTGAACAGACGAATTGGATTGACTTTTCTCTAAAAATAATGACACGCTAACAAGCAGTAAAACATCATAGCCGCCTAACGTCAGGCTACGCTTCATATCATTATCCGTTATCCATTAGCAGATATTACTAAAAGATTTAAAAAACTGTAATATTTAATTATAAATTCTTACAGGTAATTTATAATTTAATATAGACAAAGTAGTCTTGTAAAATTAGATTTTTCATTTTTTTTAGAAGACAAAGTAAAATATTAAAAGAATAGTATTAAATTTATGGTTTATTAGCTAATCTTTAATTTGGAATATGCCAAAGAATAAGAAAATTAATATACAGGGTGTTGAAATATCAGTGATTTCTCAAAAAGAAAATGATTCTATTTCTTTAATGGATATAGCAAAAAGTCAATTGCAAAATGTTATCATTATTAAGTGTGTTTAAGTTTAAAAAGCACAATTGAGTATTGGGGTGAATGGGAAGCATTGTATAACCCAGGTTTTAATTTTACCGAATTCGGTACAATTAAAAATACATCAGGAAGAAATAATTTTGTTTTGTCTGTAAAGCAGTGGATTGAAGCAACACAAGCAATTGGAATAAAAGCAAAAGCTGGAAGGTATGGGGTAATAGAGATTCTATCTTTTCTTTCTAATCGTAAAAACCCAAGTATCTTAAAATTATAATTTTTGATTTTTTTTCGATATTAACACAAATATGAGAAAAGCATTTTTAATAATAATCTTTTTTAGCCTAAATCTTTGTTTTTCACAAACAGAGATTAATCTTTCTGATAGTGCTCTTGAATTGACAAAACAAAATGTAACTTATGATCCAAGTTACTTCTCAATTGATTATCCAAATGGAGACATACCAAGTGATAAAGGAGTTTGTACAGATGTTGTAATTCGTGCTTATAGAAAAATTGGAATTGACTTACAGAAAGAAATTCACGAAGATATGGTGGTTAACTTCGATGCTTATCCTAAAACATGGGGACTTAAAACAACAGATAAAAATATTGACCATCGTAGAGTTCTTAATTTAATGACTTACTTTAAGCGTAAAGGTGCTGAGAAACCAATCTCCGATAAAGCAGAAGATTATTTACCCGGAGACATTGTTTGTTGGAATCTAGGTGGAGCGATAACTCATATTGGAATTGTAGTCGACATAAAGTCACAAGACAAGAAAAGGAATTTAATTGTACATAATATTGGTGGAGGGCAAGTTTTAGCAGACTGCCTTTTTGATTATAAAATCATTTGACATTACCGGTATGAAAAATAAAATTATAACTTTATCTATACTTTTTTTAAGCTTAAACATAGGCTGTTTAAACAAGGATGTTAATAAATCTGTATTTAGTCCAATAGAATGTACACCCGAAAAAATGCCTGAATTTGATGGTAATAAAGTAACAATTTTAGATGATAATGGAAATGCTGTTAAAGACACAATAATTAGTGTGATTAAAAAGAAGAGAACAGTATTTCGTCCTTGTAGAGAATTAATTTATCGAGCAAAATTTACTTCAAGCAAAAATGAATTAATATCAAATAGTCGAATAAAATTGATGGCAACAGGAAAACGATGGCAATTTCAACCAGAAAAACAAGACGAAATAATCGTTCAATATGAGTTTACTGGAGAAGATTTTAAACGGAATGAGAAAAGTCAATTAAATAAAACATTTTTAACTAATTGGGCAAAAGAAGGAATTGAAGGCGTAATTGAAAATGTTGAAAAAGTTTGGATGCATCCATTTAGGGGTAATCAATTTAATTTTACAGAAGTTGCTCCATTCCCTGAAGTAAGATTGCCGTTGAAAATAGGGAAATTTTGGACCGGAAGTTTGGACATCTTAGAAGGTTGGGGAGATTGGGAAAACACACACGTATATTCTGAATATACAATAACCGCTAATGAGAATATCACAACTATTTTTGGACAAATAGAAAACTGTTGGAAAGTAGAATCAAAATCAAAATGCAAGTTCGGTCAATCAAAATTCAACTATTGGTTTAGTGAACAATTGGGGTTTGTAAAGATGGAATATGTAAATTACGGTAATCAAACTCTCATAATAGAGTTAGAAGAAGCTAATGAAAAATAGAAAACAGTTTTAGAAATTATTAACACTATCATAAAAGGTAATAGTAGATAAGAACGAAAACTTTAAATCGCTGCATCCTCCTTTTATCTTTATCATAGCAACAATTAAAAAAAATGAAATATATTATCACAATACTATTTGTACAATTAGGAATTTTTTATCTATCCGCACAAAACTCGTTAGAATTAGACTCAAATGTTGTTAAAACTATTGATGGAACAATTAACGAGAGTTTAAAAATTATAACTGGTGAAAGGGGGAAAGAAAGAAATTGGGAATCATTTAGACAATTATTTACTCCAACCGCTCAAATATCGGTACTGAACCATGATTCAACAGGGAATGGAATAATAAGAACTTATGCTCTTGAAGAATTTGTACGCATAGGAATGAAATACTATGAAGGAGATGGATTCATTGAATATGAATTAAATAAAACCATTAATATGTACAATGGAATAGCACATGTGTTTCAAAGTTATTATGCAAAGGAGTCGAATATTGAAGAAAAGGGAATAAATAGTTTTCAACTAATATTTGATGGGAAAAGGTGGTGGATAACGAGCCTACTTTGGGTTAGTGATAGAAATGGAGTAAAACTACCAACAGAATATGACAAATAACTTTTCTTTTACAATACTTCTGTTAAAAAGAATAAGTGTTTAGAATAGTTGTCAATATATTAACTCAATTTTACGAAAAAAAGAATGCAAGATGCGCCATATTAAAACTGTTATTAATAAATACCAAAGCAAAATTGAATAAACTAAATACTACGAGCAAAACATTTAATCAAGATAAATAATCCTAATAATCATTGGTCGGAATTAGATAATGAAGAGTTTTTGATTAAGGCAGGATTTTATAAAACAAATAAGAATAATATTTCTGGCTTTACATTAGCATCTGTTGTATTCTTTGGAACAGATAAAACTATAGCAACAATTTTACCTTCTTATAAGTTTGAAGCATTATTAAGGAAAGAGAATGTAGATCGATATGATGATAGATTAAAGGACAAATATTCTTGATGCATATGATTTAATGATGTCTTTTATAGAAAAACACCTAAACAATCCATTTTATATTGAAGGAACTACAAGAATTAATCTTAGAACAACAATATTTAGAGAACTTGTAGCAAATATTATTACTCATAGAGAATATTTGAGTCCTGTTCCAGGAATTATCAATTTATTTTCTGATAAAATTGAATTTACAAATCCGAATAATCCAATTTTATTTGGAAAAATTGACCCAAAGAATTTTATGCCAATAGCAAAGAATCCAACTATAAGTAGATTAATGTTACAAATGGGAAGAGTCGAAGAAGTGGGTTCTGGAATGAGGAATATTTATAAGTATTTACCTCATTATGCTAAAAATTCAAAAGTAAAATTTATAGATGGTGAAATATTTAGTACAATCATAGAACTTAAGGATGAAATCTTACTTGGAACAAAAGAAATAAATTTGTCGGGGAAAACGTCGGGGAAAACGTCGGGGAAAATTTTGGAATTAGTAAAAGCTAATAAACATATTACAATTCCAGAAATGGCATTAATTATTGGAATTACAGAAAGATCAATTGAAAGGAATATTCAAAAATTAAGTAAAAGAAATATTTTAAAACGAATTGGTCCGGCAAAAGGAGGTTTTTGGGAAATTATTAAATAAAGTCTAAATTAATATAAAAGCCGGCGACTAACAAGCGATGATAACAGAATGGCGAAAAATACGAAATTCGTATTTTAAATAGCTTACTTGACATCGCAGTATTTTAAAAGATTCTAGTAGTTTCGCCACTCTGCATATCGCGAGACCGTCATACTGCGCAAAAACCTAAGGACAAGCTAAAATTACATAATAATATATTTGGATATATGAGGATATATTTGTATCTTGTAGTCTAATACAAAAGACAAAAAGATATGGAATTTATTCAAGGGATATGTCGAAATCAGTTGTTTCTGATGAATTTGGATGGTCATGTATCTCAAGATTCATGGGCAAGAATAATAGATTTATTTGTAAATTTAATGGATTTGGAGAAACTTGGTTTTAAAGATGTTCTCAATAAAGAAGGTTAAAAGACCTTTTTTAACCCTGGGGTTCATAAATAGCTACCTCAATAGGTTAAATTTTACCAACTATCCGGCGCTTCATAGTCAATGTCAGAAAAGTATTTACTATTTTTGATTTTTAAAGGTGAGTTTATGCGCAGACTCCCGTTGTGCGGCATGCAAAGAAACGTTCTTCAAAACTAAAACTGAATGAAAATGGATTTGAGTTTAATATTTTGGATTTACCTAATTAATTCCGTGATTCTAATAAATCATGAGATTGATTCAGCTTATTGGCAGGAATGGAAATTATTTAATCCGGATTACACAAGTGATGTAAAAGGATTCTTATTGATTCATTTTCCAATATTATTTGCGATTCTTTTTGGATTAATACTAATTGAAAGGGAATTATTAGCAGGATATGTAATTTCTTTTTTCGTAGCATTGAGTGGGATTTTTGCTTTTTTCTTTCATTTTTATCACTTGAGAAAGGGATGTAAAGAATTTAATAATTGGCTTTCCAAATTAATACTGATTTTAACATTACCGCTTTCGATTATTCAAATTGTATTAACAATTATGAATATAATTTAATATCACTGTGCCGTCGTGCTTAATGTAGGACAAATAGCACCTTAATTTTGACCTATAAACTTATTTTTGTGTTTTTGGGACATATAGAAAAACTGAAAAAATTACCCCTGAAAAAGAAAAGGTTGAAACGGTTAAAATACTTAGACAGTTGAGTAAAACACCTCAATCTCTTGGCGAATTAAAAGGAATAGCAAAGAGAATTCCAAATCAAGCAATTCAAAAAAATATTAAAATAATAGATACATCAAAATCAATGAAAGAACAAACATTGGAATTATTAACCAAAAATATTTTATATTTGTAAAAACAATTATTAAAATTCCTCAAAACCGATGTAAAAAATACGATTAAAATGAAAATAATACTAACAATTATCGGATTGATTAACGCCATTTATATGTTGATTGACGGTGTTTATGTTATGATTAATGGGAAGTATATTGGACCGGAAAAACCAGGACCTTGGTCCAATATTTTTTCAAAATTAAATATTGATGTGTTTAAACTTGGACCAATGTTTATTTTTTTTGGCTTGTTATGGTTTCTGTTTATTTACGCATTGCAAACTTCACAAAATTGGACATATTGGTATGGAGTTGTATTATCGATTGCAACGCTATGGTACTTACCGGTTGGAACTTTGATTTCTGTTGGTGTTATCGTTTTATTAATTATTTATAAAAACAAATTTGGATTATAAATGTCTTTATAAATTTACTTAGTAAACCACAATAAATAAAAGAAAAGTCCTTTCTATAATTTGAACCAAATCTACCAAGAAAAATATTGACACTTGGAAATAATAGAATTGACAAATGTTGTCTGCTGTATTGAGAAGCGAAACAGCTATTCAAGTAAGTATTAGAATAATAAAAGCGTTTGTAGAGATAAAAAAAATCACTTCATATTCTTTTCAATCTTCATTATATCTCCTGGCTGGCAATCCAATGTCTCACAAATTTTTTCTAAAGTAGAAAATCTAATTGCCTTGGCTTTTCCTGTCTTTAAAATTGATAAATTTGCCGTTGTTATACCTATTTTCTTAGCCAATTCGTTGCTTCGCATTTTTCTTTTAGCTAACATCACATCTAAATTAATAACTATTTTCATATCGTTAGAGCATTTTCCTCTTTCAAAATGGAACTTTCCTTTAATACTTTAGACATGTATATAAATAAAAGACCAAGAGCAATTATGAAGTAAGTTGATTCGAATCCTTTGAAATTAAGAGAAAATAATGTGAGCCCTTTACCAAACACATATGGCAAATAAACATTCATAAACATTTTTAAGATTCCTAGCATTATAGTACTTAGTCCCATATACTTTAAATTTTTCCTAGTAGATTCACCAAATATGTTCCCTACAACAAATTTCATTACCACTTTTCTAAAGAAAATGAGTATTGCAGAGAAAAGTAAAAAACGAGTAAGGTTCAATATCAATGTAAATAAGTTAATCTCTTGCCCGTTGATTGAATGTTTTTCAAGACCTGTTCTAGAAGTCGCTACTAAAAGAGTATATAACGACTCTCCAGGTATAATAAGGTGCATTAAAATTATAATAATCACTGATGTGAAAAATCCATAGAAAAAAAAATTAATCAAATTTTGCAATAGTTTTAGTGAATTCATAATACTTAAATTAGAAGTTATTTAAATAAAATATTATTGTAAAACAATTATTATTTATCGTTTAACAATAACAAATGTAGTAAATTGTATTGAGAAAAACAATGAATTCCTGTTTTTTTTTCAAAAACACAATAGCTAAGTTCAACAGAAGTTTATGCAAAAAACAATAAAATAAAATGTGCCCTCTGAAATTATAAACTATATTTTTGTTAGTAAATTATAAAAATGTACTTTTGGCTTTAATTGTGTGAAAATATTATTGATGAGCAATTTTAATCCAAATATTAAATTCAGAAAAAAAACATATTCTGATATAAGGAAACTGTTTAAGCAATTGGTTTCTAAGGATAGATTTGCCTTAAGTGAAGCTATTACTCTGATAGAAAGTGAAAAAGAAGAACATAAAAAAATTGCAAAAGAGCTCATAAATAAATGTCTGGTAAAACCCCAAAATACACTTAGAATCGGTCTTACAGGATCTCCGGGTGTCGGCAAAAGCACATTGTTGGAAAGTCTTGGTTTGTATATTATCAAACAGGATAAAAAACCGGCAATTCTCGCAATAGACCCTAGTAGCAACAAGACCAAAGGCAGTATTTTGGGGGACAAAACCCGGATGAATCTCCTCTCGGTTTCTGAAAAAGCATTTATCAGACCTTCA
>Ga0256832_1000231_pt1 | contig 35217 bp, 43 predicted proteins | sample 134614metaG_FD_190534 | JGI IMG/M metagenome (GOLD analysis project Ga0256832, IMG submission 190534) | Hydrothermal vent microbial communities from Lau Basin, Pacific Ocean - 134-614 | ecosystem: Environmental > Aquatic > Marine > Hydrothermal vents | place: Pacific Ocean: Lau Basin | collected...
TATGCTTACCACATACCACAACCGTATCTGGTTTTCCACCATTTTCCCATGCTGCCTGGATAGCATCGTTAAGAAGCTCTTCTGTAAGGTCTCTGGCGGCTCCAGCATTATCCAGAACATTACTAGTAACAAATGCCTGCACACCCCCCATTTGCCTTGCGGTGGTTGCATTTCCTGCGTTCATGGCAGTATTGCGGATAATGGCATATTCAACATCAGTGCCAATTTCTCGCATAGCTAAAACCATTGAACGAGCAATTACACTTTTGGTACCAGGCTTATCCACAACTTCCTGGGTCTCAGATACTCCATAACCACGAGAAATTATCTGGGTATAATTACCCTTCCTTTGTGGCGTATGAGCATCCTCAAAGGTGTAATCTGCTCCCTCAAGCTTGGCATTTGCCTGTGGCGGATTCAGTTCTTCTTCTGGCCACTCATGGTAAGTAGATTTTGCAACACCCCTACCAAACATACTGTAAAGAGGGGTATCATAGGGGGAAATGTTGGTAATTATATCCGACAAATCCTCTTTATTTGCTGGTGCGTTATATGTCAAAAGTGCCACTTAAACACCTCCTTTTAACTAATCAACCAAGCCCATTTTCACCAACAAGCTAGCCTGGTCATCTACACCAAGTCCAGCTAAATCCCCTGGACTTGGCATGTCACCCGTTGCATGACTTCCAGTAGAAGGCTCTATTACTTGTGGGGCCTTGTTCTGCCTGTTATCAACCTCAGTTTGAACGGCCTCTTTCACAAACCTTGTTTTTAGCCGCTCATACAAAGGATAAAGCACCGTTATATCAGCCTCATCCCATGCTCTTGCAATAACAGGGTCTTTCGCAGCCTCCTGCTGGATAGCCTGGATAGTCTTATCAAAGACTTCTCCGTCCTCTTGCTTGAGCCTACTAATAAGACCATACGCCCGAACAATATTATCGGCCAACCTTTCCCCATGCATTACCGCTTGATTAACAAGCGCAACATGCTCTGGATTCATTGGGTCAAAATCACCATACTGCTGCCTTATATGCTGTATGGCTTCAACCCGTGCAGCCTCCTTTATTTGCTCGGCATACTGCCTTATCTGCTCACCCTGAGCCACCTGCCCTTGACCTGAAACCCGCTTGATAGTAGCGGAAACCACTGGCCTTATATTTTCAGGCACTCGCTCAAGGTCTATTTCGTTTATTTTTTCATCATCAGCAAGAAGCTGTTCTAGCTCCTCACTGGTATATTCCTTCTTTTCGGTGGCCTGTTTTTGTTCAACAGATTGCCCACCCTGTCCTTCTACCTGTTGGCCTGATTGTACCTCCGAACCATCTTGCTTGTCAACCTGCTGTTTTTCCTCAGTTTTTTCTCCCAAATCTTCTGCAACTAAACCTTCTGCCAAATTTAGAAATTCATCCATTACTTACCCCTTATTGTCTTCTATTTGCTTATCAATATCATCCAGAGCTTGCTTTGTCAATTTAACTCCCTGGGAAAGAGATTTTATATATTCCCACAAATCAGATAAAGCATCATGCTTAATCCTAAGCCTTATCATCTTCTCGCCCGCTCCTGGTTCATTAATATCCAATGTTTTCCATTCCTGCCTGATTTGTGCCTTGACCTCCTTGATATAATCCTTGAGTGCTGATACCAAATCCCTGGCCTTCAATTCCTTGGCCAACCGTTCCGCTAACTCTTTCCTGACTTCCCATAATGTTGCCATTTTGTTGTGCCTCCGCTGGATTCTGATCTATATATTTTTCAACTGCCTTTAATCCAAGAGTCTCATAATACCTAACAAGCAAATTGTAAAAACCCTCCCTGCTCATATACCCCTGTTGTATCAAGACAGGAGCCATTTCAACAGCCCTTTCCATTGCGGCAATTTCTTTCTCCTTGCCACCAAGTAAAGCCGAAGGCTCTACTACAAAATGAAACTTGCCCTGTAAGTCATCAGGCATTATCTGCAAAGGTCTGCTGGCCACTCTAATTACTTGCTCTTGCCTGATAAATCTCTGATTAAGGCCCACCATAAAACGAAACAAATTACGAATACCTGTTTCCGCAAACAAAAGGGCTATCAAAGCAAGTCTCTGTTGACTTGCCTGCATTATTTTCATAATGCCCGTTGCAGTTTTATTGAGGGCCTGTGCATCCAACCCCTGGCTATACCTGGTAACACCAGTCCGATTTTCCTTATCCACCTCCAACATTTCCATGACATTAAATGTCCATGGGGCCAATGGTGGCGTCTCCATGGGCTCAACAGACCTTAAATCTCCCACACGAATTAACTGCCTATTGGTAATTATATCAGATACATTTACCCCTGCCCCTTCTAGAATTTTCATCCTAGGATTATTTACAAGAGACAAATTCAAAAGAACCTGTCTCATTATTCCAGTTTTTGCTTTTTGAATATCATCAATGATATTGGCATAAGACTTACCCTCTGGCTGATATGGCTCAACCATTGGAGACAAGGCAAAGAAAGGTTTGCCTCCAAAATTATTTTCTTCAACCCTCAACAACTGCCCATTACATGTGGTAACAATAACAGACTCAAGTAATCCATCACCATTGATGTCAAAATCAAAATAACTTTCATAAAGAACAGTTTTTGCACCTGGTGTCCCCCTTTTATCTGGCTCATCATACTGAATAATCTTAGCTTGAACTTCTGACTTTAAAACATCATCAGTAATCTCATCTTCTTGAATCTGCCTTATAGCCTCTGCCGTTGCCATGGCATCAAAAATTCCATTGCGAGCTTGCTTTCTGAGAAAATCAACCGTTACTTCTTTTCTATGGCAAATAAAAGAACTTTCATGTAAATCAAGACATTTAGGGTTATATAAACACTCCCACGGGGGCAATGGAGCTATTTTGGGAAAAGAAGCGTAAGAACGATTAACCAAAACAGTAACCCTCACCAAGCCATTTTCTTGGAGATATTCTACATTGGCAACAGTTACATTTGGATTGCTATTCACAAGAGATAAATATTCTTGTGGAGATAAAACCAAAACCCTCTTTTCATTCCTGGAATCTTCATACCACCATGCCTTAACAATGCCAAGAGAAGCAATTAGAGCATCCTTAAACCACCGATAAAAAAGAATAGTGCTATTATTAAGAGTCTGTAACTGAAAATCCAATAGTTTTTGATTAACCTCTGCTGCCTTCTCACTAGAAGCATCATAAGGCACTATTGATACAACAGAAGACGTGTTGCCAAAAACATTCATCAAAGAAGGCAGGGCCCACTCAACTGCATTGGCAACATCCTTTGAAACATAATCGGATAACTTGCCTAAGCGTTTGAAAATAGATTGATAATATTTGGGATCAGCCTCATAAATCTGAAAAGCTTCCAAAATAGCTGGTGCTCTTACGTCATCGAAATACTTTTTCGCTGCTGTTATTTCAGCATCTACAATATCTAAAAGTTCTTTTTTCTTTTTAGCATCCATACTTTCTCCTTAAAAGAACTTGCCAGCTATGAAACCCAACACACCACCAATAACCGTATAAACACCAAGCAAATACATTATCTTTTTTTCAAGCTTGGCAAGCCTGTCTTCCAAAACCTCAAAACCCCTTTCCAGGCCATCAATTCTCTCTTCTAATCCCTTTACCAACATATTGCAGGATACCGAACAAACATCTAGTTTTCCCAAAACATCCAAAACCCTTTTGTCAATCGCATCAACCCTTTCTGTAAGTTCCTTACCAAAACCACAACCACCTCTATCAAGCAATTTAATTACTTCTGTATTTGCCATGATACTCTCCCGTTTTCTCTTTTTAATATCCTACAAATACAATCATGGCAAGTTTACCATGTACCAATAGAGGGAATATCATAAGCAGATTCATTGCCTCCTGCATAGAAATTGCCAGCAAAAGTTAAAGAACAAGCATCAACCCTATTAGGGCTTTCTCCCTCGGTATCTCCCTTTGAAATAATTTTTAATCTACCCCTAGAATCTGGCTCAATCAGAACAGAACAAAGCTCCTTAGCCAAATTGCTATCATCTGGCAAAACACCACCACGCTCAATAAATTGCCTTAAAGCATCATACATTTCAGCCTTCTTGTTTGCGTACTTATCTGGGTCTTGAGCCTTAGAGCCAAAAAAAACACCAACCACATTAAACCCCATATCACGCAAATAAGATACTATTCCCGTTCCCCAACCATAATCCACAAAAACTATTTTAGGCTTAATGTGATAAAGATGTTGAGCAATCTTCTGTGCCATTGCCATGTCATCCCTTACAGGCACAATAGGAATTAACGGCAAAATCTGTTGCCCTTGCCTGGTAGCAATAACAGTTAAATCATTTGCCCAACCAACATCAATGCCAGTAATCTTAACATGATTACTGGGCTGGGCTTCTCTTGCCATGGCCTCATGTACCGTATCACAATCAAACATGGTGGCCTCTAAGACGTCTATAAACTCACCATAAATCTCCTGCCTTACAACAGATTTTGGCATTGTTTTAATGAATTCATCAATAGATTCTTTAGTATTAAGCGGGTTATCATAGGTAGTAAAATGAAAATGCTTCCATAAACCAGTTTTATCAGTCTTGGCCATTTCGCAAATCTGATAAAACTTATGTAAATCACCACGCCATCTTTTACCCTTTGGCGTCCCGCCCACTATCAGCAAAGAATTAGGATTATCCAAGAGCATAGGAGCTACAGCGTTTTCATAAAGATAGGTATCCCTTAAAATAATACCAGCTTCATTGAGAATGATAATGGGATAACCAAACCCCTCCCAATTCATCGGCCTATCAGCAGAACGAAAATCAATAACAGTTCCGTTAATTTCTAATTCAGATGCTTGCTTTCTATACTCCCACCTAACACCAAAATCCCTTTCAAGCCACTTTAAAATTGGCTTAAAATACCTCTCCACATACCTGATGTTATTAGACGCAATAGTATCCCCCCAAAGCACTTGGTCAATATCTCTATTTGTTATAGCCTCTATAATCAAAAAAAGGGCAAGGCCGTAAGTATATCCTAATCGCCTGCCCTTTTGAATAGCTATACGCCTATATTTCTTGGAAGCCTCTAAAAAAACCTTAGCTTGCCAAGGCAAAATACCTAAAACACTATTCTTCTTCAAAAAGCTCTGACCTATCGCCTATAATTTTTAATTCGAGAACCTTCTTTTTATTCCTTTCTTCATCCTGCAACTTCTCGCCACCTCTCGATGAAATCCTATTAAACTCATTAATAGACAAAAAGGCAACAGCCTTAAAATCCAGCATTTTCTTAGAGGCCCTATCAAGATTAATATAATCTGCTGTTGCTTTAAACCAATCAAACAATTTCGGGGCCTCGCTTTTCCATTTTGACATTTCTGCATCAGAATATGACACATAAGACTGTAAGCCACCCAAAGAAAGTAACGCCCCCGCACTAATAGCTCTAAGCATATAATCCATAACCATCTTAGATTTTACTTCGTGTGGAATAGCATAAATTAACTGCTCATAAAAAGTCGGCTCTAAAGCTTCATTCTTGCCCATACTTACCTCCAGCACAAATCAGTATAAATACTAACCCCATCATTACCAAACCAATTTCACAACCCCACCAACATTGCACTCACAATCAAAAGAGCAAACAAAAAGAAAAGCCTTAAAAAAGCATGTTTACAATCCATTTGAGATAAACCCTATCTACCATTCATTTCCATTTACTTCCCTATAATAATTCTGCATACACATAGGACAAAACATATATTTTCTATGCCCACCTCTCACACTTCTTGAAAGATGGGCATTAGTAGCACTTGCACACCTAATGCAAAATTTTTGCCCGCATCTCTTACAAGACACAGGATCATAATCATGTTTACCATACTCCATCTCACACCACGATGCTGTGCCACCATGCTCCACAAAATCAATCATACTATCCCAACAACCACCAATAACAACAATAGCATCACGCCAATCTTTATTATCAAACCTATAAATATATCCAGCTAGTATTGACGTTCTTTCAAGGGCCTGCTCTTCCATTGCCTTCAAAAATCCATCGGGAAAAACAGTTCCATCTGCTGTATTACCAAAAAATTTCTTAATAATTTTATCCTTTATCATGTTACCTCCATAACGGCGGGGCCAAAGTCTGTTGCTGGAATCTTTATTTAGCATACGCACCGCAAAGCAAGTGCCAAATGTATGCCTTATGTTTGCATGGCCCCGCCTAAAATTATTGCCATAACATATTCGTAACCCTTACCACGGCTTCTGGTTGAAAAAGCACACTTAAATATTCAATAGCTCTCTTAACATCCTCAACATCTATCCGCTTGCAACTAGAAACCTCAATTCTTATATATCGTTTTTCGGGCCATGTATGCACACAGCAATGACTTTCCAAAAGACCAATCATACCAGTATGCCCCACAAGGCCTGTACCGTTAACAGGAACAGTAAAAATTCCCATACTACCACCTATTGGCTTTAAACCTAAGATTTTAGGCACATTCTCCAAAAGCCCTCTTACAATAGAATATCCAGTGGCTTCACGCTCTAATATATTTTCAGATAAATAAACATCGAAACCAATCGTTTCCCCATTAATTCTATTCTCTGACATAAATATACCTCCTTTTTGCTTTTATAAAAACTAACACCTGGTAACAAGAACCAGTAATACAATACAAACGATTGCCCCTTATTAATAATTCTTTTTTACAAGTAGGACACCTTTTCACTGATTTCAAAACACCTTCACTTATTTTTGCCACCTTCCCCCTGCACAAATAACGGTACCACCTTTTTATCAAAATAAACTGGGGGCAAAAGCTGTTGCTTCTGTTCATCAGTCCAATACTCATCCCTGGGGCATAAATACTGATGCCAAAGTGGAGTAACCACACCTCCATATCTATCCCAACAAAAAAAACATTGCCCCACCCTTACCATATTAGGGCAAGCAGAACATTTTTTCCATCCAACCATTTTGCCTTTCGCCCTAAGGGGCAGGCCATCATCATCAAATTGAACGCTAAAAATAAAAGCAATAGTAAACAATATCCCCTTTGCTCTCACGGCCCTTCCTCTTGCTAATAAGTCAGCACCAATTCTCATTAAAAGTCCCTCACCCCCCTGAGTAAGAAACTCTTCTCTCCAATTAAATTTTTCACTCCATGGCATATATTCATTGATAATTGTAGCAACATCAATATTACTTGCCTTAATCATAAATTTTCTCCTCTATTTCTTTTTTTATGGCATCAGAAACATTTAAACATACCACATAAAAAGCAAACGGAATATTTGGTTGAGCCTTGTCTTTAAAATAGCAAATCTTCATGTTGTTATTGCAAATAAACGACTCTAAATAAAAGGGCCTATATTTCTTTCCTATGGAATTAACAGAAGGTAGGTACACATCATAAACAAAAACCCATTCATTTGGCTCTGAAAAAATATCAGGAGCAAAAACACCAACACCACAACCATTTACATATACCCTGCCTAGAAAAATAACAGGTAGAGCATCAGAAATGGCATCAGCTATTGTAATTACACACTTACTAATTTCTTCGTCTCTTATTTCTCCAAATCCAGAAACATCTAAACCCCTTTTAGGCGGAAAGCCCTTCCATGCTTTATGAAAAACAATTCTGCCATCAGTGTAATAAGGTGTACCAACAATATTGTTAATCTTGAAAAATTGCTTGTATTTCATCTTTTACCTCCTGCCCCTATTATAAGACAAGACATTAATAATGTCAACTCAGAGTATGGCTTAAATTAACAAGGTTTTTAATCATAAACTCAAAATTCTTATAAAAAATGAGCAGGAAGAAAGGGAAAAATAGGGGGGAATTACGAGAAACATAATATGTAACTACCTGAAATAATTGATACTTTTTTATTGATATTTGTAAGTTATTGAAATTATTAAAGAATTACTAAGAAAAAAAAATGGCTTGTAAGTTATTGAAATCATTAAAGATTAGAGCGTCAACCTTTATTATATTATATATATATATAAGGGGTGACGCTCATTTATCTAATAAAATCAGATACTTACAAACCAAATTTTAATTTTGGTACATTTATGGTTTTCTTAATAATTTCAAATACTTATTAAAAATTGCTCTATTTTTTTTAATAATTTCGCTTACTTAGGAATGTTACACTTAGAAAAGAAAGAATAATATTTTACTCTATGGTGTCATTATTTATTGCTTTTTAAATTCTGTTTTTAGCACTTCTTTAATTTCATCAAGATTCATTTCCTCAAGCCAAGGATACCTCTCCCTTATTTCCTGCCTATTTGCTAAGAGCATGGGATATTCCTGGATTATGTTTTTTAAGCCAGATAATGCCGTAGAGCCATTATAATTTTCGTTATACCCACAAAGGGATATAAACCCTATGTTCCTTTGCGTGCTGTGCCTAGAATTATGCAGGTGGCAATTATACAGCCAAAAATGGGAAAATGAGAGGTGTTTACTTGTCTTAATTAAATCTTTGATTTTCACATTTGGGCAACCTTCCAATATCCATGCCCTTGTTATATCTAGACCAAGAGCGGTTTTAATGGTTTGCATGGCTAATTGGTTGCCTTGATATTTATCAATGTTTAATATTTTTTTATTCATACATCCTTCAATGAAGGCTTTTATATGCAAGGGTGAAATTAGTTCCACTTGTTTTTGTTCATCATGTGCTTGAAAAATAAACCTTATCCTACCAAGGGCTTGGATTATTTCTGCATGATCTAGCATTAAGGCCATATATTTTTGGGAAAATTTTAAAAATATATCTTTGGCAGTTTCATCTTTTATCGCTTTGGCAATCTCAAAGCCTCTTAGCCTTGCCATGTTATTATAGATTAGGGCCATGCTTACTTTGGGGCCTATGTAGTGTCCAAGAACAAGGATACAACCCTTACAATTTTTATACTTATCAAGTCCTCTAATATCTCCGTAATGTCTAAGGAATATTTCTGTATCTTTGGGCATGTTTCTTTTGGATGTTATGGCCCTGGCAAGCTCTGGATTATCTGCAAGGATTTTTTTTGTAATTACAAGCACTTTTCCACCATTGTTAGCAATATTTCTTGCTCCTGTTCTAATGCATTTTATAAGCTTCTTTTTTTTGCGCTTGTCTCTTAATATCTTTTCCGCCTCTGCTTTCCCCCCTTCCCATTGTGTGTAATTGATGTTTAATTCTTGTTGCACCGTAATATTTTTGCTCACTAGAATTTTTCTTTTTCTTGCCATAAATGGTGCTGTTGCATCCAAGATAATTGAGGGGTGGTGAATTTCTCTAGTGATCCCGTAAGGAATATAAATTTGGTTTTGATATTTTCCTTTTTGTCCGAAAAAAATCGTTCCATTTACAGGGCTTGCCTTAACAACAGACCAAATCTCTGATGGAATCAGGAATTTCATTTTAAGTTTCTTTTTTAGTAAGTTCTTATGGTGAAATATTCCTGCTTCTTTTAGTTCTTTTTGTCCTCTTATTATATAGACAGGAGTATCCCCCCATGTAATAAAGTCATTAAAAGTAGATATGTTATTGTTTGTTTCAGAGGCTATAATAGTTTCTTTATATGTTTTTAATTTTGCTTCAATAACTTGAAGCATTTCTTTTGTCTTTGGAAGTTTAAGTAAGCAAGTTTGTTCTACTTGTTGTATGATGTTTTGCAAGTCATCAAAGTTTATACCCTTTATTTGCACTTGTGGTAGTTCGTCATATATTAATGTTGCTCTGAATTTTTTAACTTTCATCATGGTCTTAGCAAGGGCATGAGTAGTAAAAACAACTGGTTTATCTTTGGCTTGCTCTATTCGTTCTTTGAAGGGACATTTTTCTTTACAGTTTGGACACAAGAAGTCTGAGGGGTTAATCCCGTTTTCTATTAGGTGACTAAAGAAAAAGGGGTCATGCTTGCACTCTTTTGGCTCCCTGCCAAAAACTATAATGCCTTCTGTTTTTTTTAGGCCCATATTCAAGGCCCTTTCGTAAATATCCGTAGCCAGTTCTTTTGTTGGGCAGGCCATTATTACGTCATAGGCAGTGGTGTCATCAATGATAGCTTCCAGGATTGCGTGTGTTTTACCCAGTCCAGTGGGCATGGAAAGAATATATGATTCTTTTAGCGGAGCGGATTTGATTAGTAATTTTGCTATTCTGGATGCCTCTGCCCTTGCTTTTGTTAGATCAAATGCTTTAAAGGGCTTGACATTGAATAGGTGTGTGTTTATCTTCTTTTTCAAAGAAAACAATCGTTACCTCCTTTCTTGATTATTTTCTTTGGAGGGGAAAATCTTCCCCTCCTTCCCTTTTTTAACATTCCTGCAAACCCAATTTATAACATTTCTCCTGTAATTGTCGTTATCATAATTCGCTCTCCATTCTCCAGGGGATTTTCCCATTCTATCGCAATTTTTCATAACTTCTCTTAATTCTTGCATCATTTCCTTACGGCTGTATCCATATTTTCTCATTGCAATAGCAAAATCAAGTATTTGCTTGTGGTGGCCTTCTGCTCCTATTTTTTCACGTTTTTCTTTAAGAATTTTTTCTATCATCCTATTATTTTGTTGTTTTTTGGGTATGATTGAACCGTCCTTGTTTTTATGCCATAAGCCTTTTTGGGTGAAAATTTTTTCTCTATTTTTGATATATGGCAAGTGGGGTCTTAGGTAGGAAAAATCAAGGTCTTGTCTTTCAGATAATTTTTCTTCTTTGCCATAAGGTGAGTATTCAGGTGGCACACATCCATGTCTGATCCAATGGATAAGGTAGATATTATCTAAGTCTTTTTGGGTTACCCATGACCATTCATTGCTATATTTTTTTTGAAATGTCTTAATGTTAAAATTTGTTTCCCATGCCAGTTTTTCTAGCTTTCTGTCCTTTTCCCACGCTATTTGCCACCATGTTTTGGGTTTTGGTGGATTTTCATAGACATTCCTTTGCCAGCTAATTTCACTAACATCAAGGGAATATCTATTTAAAATGCAAGCAGGATATTTTCTTTCTATGATAAAGGCTCTTTGGATTTTGTTTTTTTGTGATCTTAGGTCTTTTGGCGGACTTATTGCTATGGGGTGGCAGTGTTTATAGATGTTTGTGTCTATTTCTGGGAATCTGTTTTTACACGCCATAGCTGTTCCTATGATTTTATTTAGGTGTACCCCTGGTATTAGCTCCCACCAAAGACGAAAATAATACTTACCTTCTTTACCAGGAAGGCCCTGGCTTGCTGTAAACTGTACTAGGCACCTACTTTCTGTTAGTGTTTTTATGGGTAGCCTTTCAAGAAGTTCCATGGGCGATAGTTCGGAACCATCCACATCCATTACAAGTAGGGTTTGCAAATCAAAACTATGGATGATATTGCGTATAACCCATGTTTCTTCATCTGTTATCTGGACATCCTCTCCCCTGATAAACCAATCAACAAGTCCCATTTGCTTGTTTAAAAGTGGGGGCCATTCTGGATGCTCTTCTATGGGATATTTAATTCTTCTTAATTTTCCCGTTGTGTACCAGAGAGGCCACCCATAAATAAAAATCAAATCTCCTGGATTATTCATTAAGAGTAAAAGGGTATCTAGGTCAAGGTAGGTAATTTCCCAATCATAGAGCACTGGAAATTTTGGTTTTTGTGTTGTTCCATCTGGCAAGATTATTTTGTTGGCGTTTTCTGGTTTGCCTGCTCTTAGTAAAATATGATCTCCATATCTGGGTATAGCCCATCTTTTAAATTTAGGGTCTTGTATTTTATCGAATATTTTCAGAATGTTACTATGCGTTACAGAGTCGATCAGTTCATCATAGGGGTTAGGACGGCTTAGGATTTGGTTGATTAAACTCATTGCATCCTCTTTACACATAAAAAAAGGCAGCATCCAAAAGAATACTGCCTTTTAATTGTTTGGCTATATTTTTTATTTACCAGAAATAAAGCCTGTTTCCTTTTTTTCAACTGTAAAAACATTGGGGCTCTGCCCGCTTTTTTGCATTTCATCAAGCTCTTTTTGGGCTTTTGCGGTAAGCTCTTTTTCATCTGGGCTCAGAAAGGCAAGGGCATTTATGAGCCCCTTTAAGAGCTTAATTTGGTCATCTTCTTTGCTTCCTTGTATTATTTGCCTGAAAACATCTTCTGGCAAATTACTAAAGGCTAGGCATATCATGCCATTATCTGTTAGGGATACAATTTCAACCTTTAAAAAGGTTTTTTGTGCATCAAAAAATTCTTTTGCCAATACTTTGATTGCGTCGCCTGCGTTACGAACAAATTCATCTTTTGATTTTTGGTCTCTGATCCTGTCTTTGCTCATAGTGTTACCTCCCATGTTTTTTGTAAGTGTATCAGACCAAGGCAAATGGCGTCTGCAGCATCAAATGGCATTTCTTTTTTCTTGGTCTGTATGTTAAATATTGTCATTATTTCATCTCTTGTCAATCTTTTTTTCTTGTTACGCTTAATTTTGTCTTTAGTGCCTATTCTCTCCTTAATCCATTTTGTTATTTCTTTTACATCAAAGATGACAAGCTCTATATCTTTGCAAGCACAATAGCCTTCCACGAAGCCATAAAGTCCGTGTAAGAAGGTTAATATGGGGCTTTGTAGCTTAAAACTGCCTGATGCTGGTTTTTCGATTATGATTATATCGGGTTCTTTTTGATCTATTAATTCTTTGATTTCATTTGGTTTTTTAAGCCTTTTTACTCCCCACTTCATAAGGTGCGGGCCATCAAATATGGCCCACCCCATATTTTTCCCTGGATCAATACATAGCCTTCTTTTAAAAGGGTAGTTCATCGTCGTCCATTTCTGGGTCTGCTTGTGCTCCTGGGTCTAGTGGTACGTCATCGCCAATGGCTCCATGTTTTAGGCCATGGGTAAAGGTAATGATTTCCCTGGCATATAGGGTTACATAGTATTTACCTTCCCACTCTCTGCCTATCGGCTCATATTCAACGCAAATCGCCATGCCACTTTGGATGAAATCTTCTACTTCCTCTTTAAGATTTCCCCAAACCTGTATGGGAACAAGAATGTCTTCATATTCTACTTTTCCACCTTTTTTGTAATACGGTTTTGTTGTGGACAGAATTACATTTAAATAACTGGTTTTACCTAATTGGTTTTCTTCTATCTTTTCTATTCTCCCCACAAGAAAACCTTTGTTCAGGTATGCAAAACTCATTTCTTTTCCTCCAGTGTTCTTAGTTTTTCTTTTGCCTTCTTTTTAACGGCAAGATATATTTCTTTGTCATTTTTCCTTAGGTTTAACATTAGTTTGGTTAGGTCTTCTTCTGTTTTGCATTGCTCTATTTCTTTTTCCGTTTTCTTTATTTTTTCTTGAAGTTTTTCTTCTTTACTTTTTTTCCAGTTTTCATCTTTGTTTAGGCTATCACTATCTTCTCCATCGTCTAGTAATAGCAGGTTTTCTAGTGCATATTTTGCACTATATGATTTGGCTGTTCCTGTTGCCTGGGCTTCATCCATTTTTTTGCGAGAACAATCGGGGATTTCCGCCCATGCTTCTGTTGTGGTATTGCCGTATGGGGTGTGTAGGCAGGCAATGCTCCTTACAAAAACTTTGCCTCCAACCTCTTTTACTTGGCTATCAATGGTAATCAGACAATTTTCAGGTAGGATCGGTTTTACTGCTTCTAATATATCCTCACAAGAACGATAATAAAAGCCTCCAAATTTATTGTATCGTCCCTTTTTTACGGCAATGTTTTTTTGGATTTCTTTTAATATGCCGTACTTTCTGGCTTCTCTTTCCAGGGTGTCCATCTTTTTTATTGCAGATAAATCCATATTCACCTCCCAAAAGAGGGGCTTATTAACCCTTCTTGTTGTTAGTGTATTTCTTGTCCTTGTAATTTTGGAGCAATAGGGCTGTCATTTACGATATAGTCATTAAGCCCCTTCCAGGCTTTTTCAATGGCTGGGCCTATTCTCTCCAAAAGTGGCCTTGGTAGGTCTTTGTTGAGTCTGGCAATTTCCAGTGCACCAATCATTAAGCTATAAACTTGCTCTTGATGTGAATGGGTGCTAATATGGGTAAATATTAAGTCTTTGGCGCTTGTTACTGGCTTGCAGTTTTTTAAGTCGCCTAAAATAGTAGTTTCTGCCTCCATGCCTATAAATTTTAAAGCTTCCATGGCTATTATAATGGCTTCTTTTGCAAGGTTTGCCAATTCTTTTTTGTCTTCCTCAAAAATTGGCAGGTTTTTTAATCTTTCTTTTCTGGTTTCCAAGATTTTCTTGGCGTTTTTTTCGATTTTTTTGGCATCCATTTTTGTTGCCTCCTTTCGTTTTTTTTGTTATATTCACCATAATAATAATAATCTGTGTTGTCAAGATTAAAATTTAGGAGGCAGAATATGAGTAATATCAGAGAGATTTATAATCCAAATGACAAAAGGTTGAGGCAAAAACGGTTTTTGACCAAGTGGGATTATTTACAGTATTTCCATGAGGGTGAAAAATGGGGGAACCCTGATGCAATGGAAGCATTTCTTTTGACTTCTTTAGATAGGATGAGGGATAAGGTGGGCTATCCCTTTATTGTTCTTTGTGGTTATGCTACTAAGGGCCATGTTGAACATAGCCAGCATTATTTGGGCAGGGCTGTTGATTTTTATATCAAGACATCTGATTTGTCTTATACAACACAAATAAATAAGATAAGACACTTTCTCCGTAATACCTATGTTGCAACTACATGGGGCAGAATACCGTTGCAGTATTTTTGTGGTTTTGGCATATATCCGCAGTGGAAAAAGCCTGGATTCCATTTTGATACTAGAGGCCATAAGGCAAGGTGGAGCTATTTAAATGGTAAATATCGCTCTTTTCAGGCAGGAATGAGATACGTTAGAGAAATGGGCTTATGATTAATCGCCATAAGAGTAAGCAGGCATATTTAAAGTGGCTTGCTTTTAAACGCTTAACGGCAAAAGAAGCTATGTATGCCAAGTGTTATACTTGCAGGATGAAAGAAACCATTTGCAGGTTTTCTTGCCCGATAGGTGTATATTTGATAAAATGGGGAAATGAAAAGGATAAGCGAAACAGTTCTGATTAAATATACGTTACCAAAGGTTAAGGATTGGGATACTTTTCAGTTTTTGATGAGAAAAAAATTAAAAAGGAAGGGAAAATGAAATACTTTAATTGGACTGTATTGTTTGGTGTATTTGGTGTGTTTTCGGAACAGCTAAAAGAAATTGCCTCTGATCGTATTATCACGGTAGATGAGGCAATCAATTTACTTAAAAGCGTTGTGGATAAGTTGGGCTTTGGTGATAAGCCTCTCATAAAGCTATGAAAAAATGGTTACTTGAAGCTGCGATAAAATCCCTGCTTTGGATAGCCTGGAAGGTGTTGACATCCAAAGCAGGGCAAAAACATTTAGGCAAGGTTGATTAATAGGACATTGCTTCTATTAGCTTGATTTCATCCAATTCCTTAAGTGGTAAATCTGCGTAATCTCCTATCCCAAGGTTTCTTTCGATAGCATCTTCAATTTCAGGGATTATGTCATCATCCGTAACTTCCCACTCATCTACTGGCCTTCCTGCCTCATCCATTACCTGTTCAATCTCGATGTTTTTGATATAGGGTATTTCTTGGATGTTAGGATCAAGGCTCAAACTGGTGGTGGGCCCTCTTTTTTGTTTGGTATCAATTTCATAGGTGCCAGTTACCCATAACCTTTTGGCCTTTTTCCCATGCATAACAGTAATATCCAAATCAAATTCATATTTGCTCATTTTTGTTACCTCCTTTTTATTTTACTTTAAATGTAAGCATTATTGATTTGAGTTTCAAATCTTTGCGGGTTCAGGATTATGGAAAATACTTGGTTGGGTTATTGATTGAAGTTTTTTGATGATTATTTTGTACTTTTTCTTTTTTTCTCCAGCTTTTAAAACTCTTTCTCTTATTTCTTGCATTTTTCTTGCATATTCTTTTAAATACTCCATGAGCCTGTCTATATTGTCTTGATTCCAGGCTGTGCACTCCAGGTATAGTTCCAACATCTTGTTTTTATTGGTCAAGAAATCAACAATTTCCTGGTAATCCACTTTTGCTTGTCCATGTCCGCCTATTGCTGTCATCTCTGTTTGTGCATCTGCAATAGCCCTTTCTATAATAGACCATATGAGTAAGTGTTCCCCTCTTTCTTTGGGCCTTATTTCGTCCATTGGTAACAGTGCATTTAGTGTTTTGAGCATGGCGTTTTTTAATGGCAGGGCCTCTTTCTTAATTATTTCTCTCTGTTCCTTGCTCCTACTAAATTTAGCGGTTGCCATGTTTTTGCCTCCTTGCGCCAATAAAAAACAAGAAAAAGATTACTAGGTTATAAAAGGCCAGTTTCCAGTCATGCCAGTTATAACAGTGGAAAGAAAGAATAAAAAAGATTATTGCCCATAAGCTTATAATATAAATCCAGTCCAACATGATTACCTCCTTTTATTTTTGCCATAAGGACATACCTCCCAAAGTGCACAAGAAGATAATTGGCAATCGCCTATTCTGTTTCTTATCCTGTTTGGGCCTATGCACTCACGGCAATTTGGATTAACAGTGCATAGCGTGTGAATTGAGTTTTTATTTTTGGTTTTATTATGCACTCTGGTAGTTTTTGCAATCATTTTTCGTGATCCCCTTACTGTGTGGTCTTACATGCCACAGGGGGCAGTCGAACACTTGGCAGTATTTTGTCCTTTTTGTCCAGTTCTCCCTACCGTTGCACTCATAACATTTAGCATTAATTGCAAGACGCAAGGAATAGGGATTCTTTTTCAATTTTTCCAGTGGGTTTTGTTTTTTGGCTCTTTTCTTTTGGGCCTTGCTTTTATTTTTCATTTCTTCCTCCAGGAAATAAGTCTGTGCTGTTATTTTTTAGAGCTTATTTAAACAAGGGTAAAATCCTATATCTATTGGCATATCCGTTTAAAATAATAGCTCTACAGCATTAAAATTGGAACGCTTGGCATTTTCTTGTTTAGCCTGTGCTCCCAAAGCCGTTACTTCCTCTTTCGCTGTTTGGTAGATTCTGTACTCTTATCGGTTCTCCGAGCCAACAAGGTGAAATGACAAGCTGTGCTATTCTGTCACCTTTTTTTATGTACCAGGGACGATCAGATAAATTGTGTGCTATTATCCATATTTCCCCACGATATCCAGCATCAATAGTGCCAAGTAGTACTGAGTATCCTTTAGCTGTTAACCCGCTTCTTGGCCTTACGGTAGCCTCGTATCCATAGGGTAGGGCAATAGATACTCCAGTAGGTATTATGCCTATTTTTCCAGGATCAACAATAGCATCGCAAGAAGCTCGCAAGTCCAGCCCTGCATCATCAGCGTATTGTCTTTTGGGTAGCAGAGCATCATCAGAACAGCGAATAAATATCTTTGGGGCACATACCTTGGCTCTTACTTGCTCTATCAGTTTGCGTATAAAGGCAATGGAGCAGGCACATTCTATCTTGCCTACTCCTTCTATCCAATCGCCTACTTTAATGTTCAATGGTTTATCACTTAAAATGTCTTTCCAGTATATCTTATTTCCCATTTTTCTTTTGCCTCACTTTCCTTTTTCTGCCGTTTTTATCTACTGTCACCTCTATCACCCTTATTGGTGGTAATATCCAAATGCCACTAAATAAGGCATGAGATACATCTTCATGCCCTCTATATGCTTTTATTTCGCCTTTTTGTTTGGTTACTATCATATCCAAGGCCTCATCTGTTACTAGGTTTAGGGCCTTTACCCATGAATCCAGGCCCTTATGTTGCTTCATAATCCTTCTTGGCGGTACGAAAAATTGAAGTTTGTTTTTGACTTTTACCGCCATGATATAACCATGCCACAAAAGCAAGGTCTCATTTGGCTTTTTTATGCTGATTAGGCCCCTGCCTCGCAAGGTCTTATCCTGCAAGAAGGCAAGGGCAACTTCCTTATTCGTTGGATATACTTTCATCGTCAAGTCGCCTCCATTTCGTTATATATCTTTCTCCCGTACAATCTTGGCAAGCAATGTATTTTTGTGGGATTTTTTCTCCAAAACGCAAAAAGTAATCTCTTTGTTGTTCCTCTGTGTATGGGCCCTTATATCCTCTCCTTTTTCTCCACTTGAAAAAACCTTCCCAAAGCGGATGTTCTACTTCTCCTGTGCCCTGGCAAATAGGACACTTTTGGACTGCCAGTATATAGGTTCCTTCTTTTTTAGGCGCAAAAGGTAGTGGTCTTATTTTGTCCATTGTTGCACCTCCACAAAAATAAGGGGAAACAGCAACGCCATTTCCCTCGTTAAATTTTATCTCCTACCTATTGGCGTTTCAAAGGTCATCCCAACGGGCTTGTAACCGCTAAGATTTGGCAGATAAGTTTTATAAGATTCTCCATTTGGCAGGCAGGTAAAAGTCTCATTCCATATCGGGTACATTTCCAGGCCTATTTCCATGTTACATTTTGCCAGGAATCTTGCACTTACATTAGTTGCTACGCCTCTTGCCTCAATTTCGATAGCCTTAAAATAATGTATTGCCATTTCGTTACCCCTTTTTGGTTAGTTTTTAATTAGTATCTGCATATCCATTTTTGTTTTCCAGGTAAGACGGGCTTTTCCCAATAAGGCAAATCTCTCAAAGGCCGTTTTTCTTTTTCGTTTACCTCAACTAGCCTTAACGTATCCCCGACATAGGCAGATGGCTCCAGAAGTAAGGTTGCCTTTGCCTTGGCCTGTCTGAGTGTGTCTGCTTCAATAGGTTGCCAGCCGTGCAAATTGTTTGTTGACCAAATTGTTGCCATATACTTTTTCATTTTCATTACCTCCCCTTTCTTTTGGTTATAATGTAATCTCTATTATCACTATTGTCAAGGTTTATTTCAAATTTTTTGGGGTATTTTAAAATTATGCTAAGGGAATTATGTTGGTAGCGTAATTTTTGGGTAATTGGTTGGAAATGCTCATAAAATCAGGGAAACGGCCACCCACCGTTTCCCTGAAATTTTACATTTCGTGTTACGTTTCTAAGAATTGTGCTACCATATCTCCACTGTTTCCAAGGTGTGCTTTTTGGGATCAGGCTGGGCTGGGATTCCGTGAGTATAGGCATATCGTATGGCGTTCGCTTCGCTTCGTGTCTGATAGCACCTAAGTGGGCTTGTACCCCTTATCGGTATAGAGAGCCCATCCATATCAACGCTTACAAAATGCCAATTTCCACCCTGTCCAGGTACTAACCACTCTTGGACTCCAGTTTTACTTACATGTAAATAAATAGGTACAATATAAGGTAGTGCCCATATAGCTGACCATTCATTTTGAATCGCCTTGCTCCACTCTTTCCACGGTATCCAGAGACGGTCAATATGCACATACCATACCTGTTTGATTTGGCGTATCTCTATATCTTTATCTGTCAACCCATACTCATACAGCAAATGGAACAAACCGTTGAGTCTTTCCTTGGTTGTCTGTGTCCGCCAGCCCGCATCAGATAGCCAAATGTCATTATACTTGTTTAACGGTTTAGGGCCTTCGGTGCTTACTTTCTTCGCTTTAGCAATGGTATGTCCGTGCAAAATAAGCTCATGTATCCAGGCGTTTTCAGGGCCTTTTTTAATCTTTGCGACAGTATTGTCTCCCGCAAAGTGTTTGCCGAGGATAAAAGCTTTTACTGCTCTTCTGGTGATTTTCCTCATTTTCGTTATCTCCTTTTCTCTTTCTTTTAACCTTACTATAAACATCATTGTCACTATTGTCAATATCTATTTTTCAAAGACTCAAGCTGTCCGAGTAGAGATAAAAAGAAAAAAGTTAATAATTTCAAGTAGTTATGTAAAAATCAGGAAAAAGCTTGACTTTTGGCAGGTCTTTGTTAGGGTAGGACACGAGGTTTGTATTTCATTCCACCATACCACCCACTAAAAAGGCAGCCCCGTTTCGGCTGCCTTTTGCATTTAAATGCAAAGCGTTCAGGTTTTTAGTAAGGATAAACCATTTTGCGCCTATCCAGGCCGATTTGTTTCAAAGCAGCCCTTAAAGCCTTAACGTTTATTGGCCTGAACCCATATTTCATTGCCCACTCATTATAAGCTACAATTTCTCGCACGGCCTTATCCACTTCCCCTGCTCTTAACGTTTCATATATCAATTCCCGTTTCTTACGACTATATTCCCTCATATCTCTATAGCGCCGTTCATTTTCCCACATTTGGCTCTCCCTAGTGGGCACGAAACCAAGGGAACGTAAAAGAGCCTCTTTCTCTGTGTATTTAAAAGGCACAGGGCCCTGTTCACCGTAGTAATATCTTGGTACGCCTGTTCTTGTCCTTGCTCCGTAATCGTGCAAACGCACTGCCTTAATTACATTACGCACTACGGCAGGGCTTATTTTTTCTGCTCCCATGGCAATACGATATGGGTCTTTGGTTTCTGCTCCTGCCACTATATCCTTTAGTCCAGTTGCCATATTAAGAATAGTGCTACCAGTGGCCCCTAAAAGCTCATTCAACATATCCTTAGCACTTTCCACGTTGCTGAACGGAATATCTATCTGCAATGAGGGGCTTAAATCTATGCCAACAGCAACAGGTAAACCTCTGTTTATTACCATAATTGCCTTGTCGCTTAATCCTGCCTTTTTCAACTCACTATCAACATCAATCCCATAATCCTTACGCAAGTGGTGTTTTATGGCCTTGACGAACGGGTAAGCGGATAAACCACCCAATGTGCCTACCATTGCTATGGATTCCAGGAGTGCCTTATATTCCTTTTCATCTAGTAACTGTTTCCACAATGATAATAAGTGCAAAGTGTATTGTCTGAGCGTAAGCCAAGTCTTACCTAGTGGCGTGCTTGCCCATAAGGGCAGGTTGGCCTTGCCATACAAAAATTGTGTCTTATTTACTGCATCTGCTGCAATGTTCCAGGCTTCATCAAATGATTTGCCCGCTTTCCTTGCAAGCCTAAAAGCAGAAAGGAAAGTGCTACCCCTATTAAGATACTCTGAGCTTGATATAGGCAAAGACAAGATTTTGCCTACTTCCCTGCCCATTTGTGCTGCCCCTGTTTCAGCAGCAAGCATCTCCTCTACAAAGGGATCATCAATAACCTTGCGCCTTAACGCAAGCATAAAGGCTTTTGCTTCATCAGGCGCAAGATGCTTTACATCCTTCTTAATAAGGGCCTGGGCAGTATCTTTCATAGCCTTGAGCAAACCCCCTTGGATACCCTTTTCTACCCCCAATCTCTTGCCCAAAACCTTTAAGTAAGGATTGGCAGTTATAATATTCTGGGTTGCGTTCAAAACAGCAAAAGCAGGTTTGCCAGCAAGATAATATCCGTACGCAAGCTGTCTTAGCCCAGCAAAGGCTCTGTCTGTTTTGGTAGTATTTTCTAATATTCGCCTGGTATAGTCATTCAGGAATCTGAAAAGCTTAGGCTTCTTTAAGGCATCAAACTTAGACAACAGGTCTGCATAATCCTTGGCTGCCATTACTTTGTGCGTATAACCTGTAAGGCCACCAACGTATCTGGGTAACACCTTCAGGACATCATCCTCATAACCGCCTATCCAATAAGGGGAACGGTGCAATAAATGCCTGCCAAAGCCCCTAGACGCAAACAGCTCTCCAAGGCCCTCCCTAAAGGCTTGAGCCGATGCTTCATCTATTTTTCCTTTTTGCACAAGGCTATCCAATAATGCACCCACATTACTGGTGGCCGTTACTCGTTCAAACGGTGCACCCTCTGGCCACTCTCTTACAGGCTCTACTACAAAATCAATATTTTGTGCCCTTGTCCTAAAACCTGTCGGATTAAGGGCCTTATCCTTGCCAATAAGGGCCTCTAGTATTTTCTGCTTCTTGCCCTCCAATTCCCATGCTCTTGCAGGCTCACGCCACAAGGCCTTGCCATTAACTTTGTCTTTAGCAACTATCCAATATTTGCCCGCACTTTCTGGTCTTTGCCTTGGAAAGTAGCCCTTATTGCCAAACAGGATTCTTTTAATCGCCTGTCCAGCCTCATCTCTACTCATACCAAGGGTTTTGTAATGCTTGCCAATAAAAGCAGCCAAATAGTGGCCGCTAGTATCTACTACATTACGAATACGGTTATAAGCATCAATCACTCTATCTGACACATTCCAGGCTCTTAATTGCTCTTCTGGAATACGCCATGACACGGTTCCATCGGGCAAGATAACCTTCTTATTAAATCGTGAGTAAATATCACCCAACTTTATTACCTGGGCCAATATCTGTTTTTCATTTTTGTCCAGACCAGGCAGAGTAGAGCGGCCAAAGGCATCTATTACTCCCTTGCCTCCTGCATGAAGTATCCTAAAACTGTCTTCATGTCTGCCAAACATCCTAGCAATTTCCCTATCTAAAAAGGGCTTTGCCTCTGGATGCTTAGTGCTAATATATTCCACATTCGTTAAGAGCCTATCTACTTCTGATAAATCCTTGGCACCCTTGGCTATTTTCTTGGCCTCTTTCAGGCTTCTCCACAACCGCCTCAAGTATGCAAAGGTTTTATGCGTTCCAGCAACGGCAGCAGGGGCTTTTACACCAGCTATTTCCTTGGCAATTTTGCCGATTTTGTAAGCCTTACTTATATCACTGCCTGCTTTTCTAATAACACTGGTGCCAAGAGCATGGCCGAATAACCCTACAAGTAAGCCCGCTATTGGATGTCCACTTGCCGCAAGAGCCTCATCCCCTATTTCTGATGCCTCAATCAATCCTGCATCCTTTAAGCCTTCCAGTGCAGTTTTTGTTATCGCCCATATTGGCTTCCTGGCTAACAGTTCAGGAGCAATGACAAGCTCTGCTGCTGCCTCCGCTATGGGCAATTCCATTTGCAAGAAACGGCCCTCTACTCCGCCTTTCCATTCATGCCTGATTTCTTCTGGAATCTTATGTTCCAAATATTCCTTACCGTGATAAACATAGGGAATAAGCAGATCATTGCTTTTAACGCCTGCTATTTTCTTTAATACTTGAAGGCCCTTTTGTGGATTCTTTTTTACCTCATTTAAAAGGGCCTGCTTTCTATCTTCTGGCAGGCCCCTAAAATAAGGACTACTCTCCTCTAATCTTTTTCTTATGAGTGGCAGCGGAAAACCATATAGAGTGTTTTTCTTATCAATCCAAGGTGCATCCATTACTCACCTCTCAAAATTCTATCTAAATCATCTTCTGGCCCATATTCAGGTGGAGGCAACTTTGCCCATGGTGGTACAAAGGTAGCATCACCACTTTCATTAAGATACGGCATCATTGGTTGTTGTGACGCTTGATTCTGTTCAGATTGCACCACATCCGCACCCTCCGTAAGACCAAGGGCTTCCTTAACTGCATCCCATGCAGGATGTTCTTGTTCTCTGCTTGCTTCTGGTTCTGGCATAGATGCATGCATTGGAGGGGAAGGTGCCCCCACATCTCCGCCTATAAACCTATTTGCCTCTTCTATTAAAGCTGGTGACGTATTTGGCTTCCAAATATAACTATCCCCCCACGGGATTAAATAAGGGGCAAATTTGGGATTCATGCTCAATTCCCTGAGCTTGTTAAGCCTTTGCTTCTCTTTTATCTTTTCAAGATACCAAAGGCCGAGGGCCTGTCTATAAAAATCCTGGGTATTGTTTCCTGGTTTGTTAGGCCCTGGAATTATCTCCACCTCACCCGTCTGCTGGTTAATTTTTGCCAAAGCCCCACCACTACCTATGGTCTTAAAAAGATACTGGGCCTTATTAGGGTCTTGCGCTAATTTTCCTGCAAGGCTCATAGTTTTTGTGACCATATCAAGCTGTCCAGGGTCTATACCAGACTCAACGGCAGCACCAAGTAAAGCCCCCGCAAGCTGTTGTGGCCTTAGCTTATCAGAGTGCAAGATTACCTGGTTAAACATCTTCATAAAGTTTTCCCACTTTGCCTGCCTGGTAACATCCTGTTCATGCTGTAAATAAGCCTGTGTCTGCATTTCCAGCATTTTAGCCAAGGTACTAGCAAAGAGATTCTTATGAACATTCTCCCTAGCCATCTCTTCTGCGTACATTCGCCCTGCATCCCATGCTCCTGCCTGGGCTATGCCACGACCTATTGCCTTAGCCCCTAAAGCATAAGGGATAGCTCCTATTACAGCAGAGCCTAATCCTCTGATAAGGCTTCTCTTGGCTGCTTTATCTAAATCAGACTTAGGGTAAATAGCAGAAACATATCTTTCTGCTCTTTGCCTAGTTTTATTTAGGTTTTCTGGTTCAAGCACCAAATCCATTATACCCATAATACATCTCTCCTATACACCAAGGGCAATAGTATCTTCTGCCCATGCAGTAAAAGCATCTTGTATCCCATCTATGTTGACTTCTTTTATCCTTCTTGCCCAAAAAGAAGATATGGACAACGCACTCTTGATTCCTGCTTCATCCATATACTGAATATTGTTTTCTTTTGCCCATAACGCTCTACCTGGCAAGGCCCCCTCTTTCAAACAGGCAATCATAAATACCTGAACACCTCTCAAAACACCATCCGCCTTTATGGGCCTCACAGTCCTAAATCCAGCCTTAACAAGTTCCTTGGCTATGAATTTATGTAACTTGCTCATTAAAATACTGCCTGCCTGTACCACCAAAACACCATTTGGCCTTAAAATTCTGGCCAACTCTTTATATATGGTATCTGCACTAAATAACTTAGCAAGAGTAATGGTGGAAGGGTCTGGAAAATCAGCAAAAACCAAATCAAATTTGTTTTTCCTTGCCTTCTTAACCCATCTTTTTGCATCGTCACAATAGACCTTCACTCGTTCATCAAGCAAAGAACCACCATTAAGAGCCACTAAATCAGGATGTTGCTTCGCCATATCCAACATGGTCTCGTCTATATCTACCAGAGATATACTTGCCTGGGGTATTTTGAGGGCCTCCCTTGCAGCGCAGCCATCACCGCCACCTAAAATTAATGCTCGCTTAGGTACTTCATGCAGGAACAGCCCACCACCATGTATAGCAACTTCATGGTAAATCGGCTCTGTTATGCTATCCAATTGCACATAACCGTTTATCTCCAAGAGTAACGCAAGCTCTCCGCCTAAATCATGCTTGCTAACCTCTATTCTTTGCATATCACCTCCTTATAACATTGCCAAGCCAGCTAAAACACTGGCAGTAGTTCCGCCTATTCCCAATGAACCAAGTGTATCCGCTAGTAAGGTAGTCGCACCAGCAGTGCCCATGCCAGCAGCACCACTAGCCGCTGCTCCTGCGCCTATTCCAAGCATACCAAGAATTTTGTCCATTCCCCATTCCGCAACATTTCCCGCTGCCCTGCCAATAGCAGGAGCAAGAAACGAAATAAATGGAGAAGTGCCACCAGAATAAGTGGTGGTGGTAGTAGGTATCTGGTACCGTCCACTTATCATGTTACTCCAAAGACGGAATAGCTCTTGATAGGCAGTAGCCCTATCCCTCTGAAAAAGGTCATCCAGGACACCATAAGAAGCAATCCGCCTTTGCCAATCCTTTTCATCCATGCCCATAAGGTCTTTTAGGGCACCCCACCTATCCAACCACTCTTGCCTGTTTACTGTCCAACCAAATCTGGCAGTGTTAAAGGCTTCATTGAATAGCTCTTCTCTTATCCTCTCACCAAGGGCATCTCTTCTATATGCTTCATCAAGGTTCATTCCCTTGTTTCTAAGCCATGCGTTCAGGTCTCCAAGATACTTTTCAAGTGCTATCCTGGCTGCCAAGTTCTTGGCTGTAAGCCCCTGGGCTGCTGCTGCCCTCCTTAATTCCTCTGCACCAAGGATACCTCGTTCCTGCAGCTCTCTTGCCCTATCAAGCCACACCTTGCCAAGCCTTTCCATTGCCCTGGACGTTATGGTGCTGTTCACTACCCCACGCCTGGCAAGAGAATTAAGAATAGAACCTAATTGTTCCCTATAAGGCTCTGTTGCAACATAAGGATTCATTAACTTTTCAATAGCCTCTTTACTTGGCTGATAGGTGTTTTGAAGCTGCAATAGATTCAAAATATCTGTCATGCCAACATTAAGAGGCTTTATAGTAGCGGGTAGTTTTCCACCACCCCCGCTACCTGGTTTATGATAAGGTGTACCATAATTCAAGCCGTTAGAACCGCCAAATGTTGCGGGATAGGGGCCTCCTGTTACTGGTTGTCCAGGGCCCTGTGAACCAGCAAGAAATTCATCAACATTAAAATTTTTGCCGATAATTCCTTGGTTCATCAAGTCCTTAACCCTCTGCTTATAAAAGCCCTCAAAATCTCCCTGGAAATGCCTATATGGATAAGCCTCTGTTCTGGGGTCATTAGGAGCATGTTTCCATATCTGGTTAAAGTAATACCAATCCTTTAAAACTGGGTCTATTACCTCGTCATTAAGGCCATGCTGTTCCAGATATTTCTTTCTTTCTGGCGTCCAGGTCTCTATCCTGTGTGAATAAGGGTCATTTTTATTAACGTTTTCCAGGTGTTGCCTGTATCCCTGCCAACCACCCCATGCCTGAACACCACTACCAGCTTCCTGCCTTACTCTTCTGGCATATTCATTTACATCATCCAGGGTTTGGAAACTTGTCCAATCTTTAAGCTTTATCAGCTTGTCAGCTTCTGGCACTTTAGGATCGAACAAATAAGACCGCTGTTCAGGGGTGAGGCTCTGCAACCTTTGGTGAAAATAACTCAACGCCCACTTGTTTGCATTAGGGGCTATGCTATCTGGATGCAAACCATGGGCTTTCTTTAGCAGGGTATCAATATCATCCTGGGAATATTGCCTGCTGTGAACCCGGGTATTGCTCGTATTGCCAACAACCTCATATCCAAGGTTCTGGTAATATTGTCTTGCAACATTCTTATTTTGGGTATGACTAATATTTACAGGGCCACCCCCACCAAAAAGACGATGAAACCTATCTCTTGCCTCCAAAGTTTCATAAGCCCGTTGTTCAGGAGCTTTAATGCCACTTATAGCCTCCCAAATATTGCTGGCCTTACCATAAGTCGGTTGTGGCTGTGACTTAGGCTTAGGCACAATAACATTGTTGTCCATTGGCCTAAGCCCCGTTACATTTTTCTTTGGAACAGGGGCAGCAAATCCCTGTTGCATGGCCTTTTGCCACTTTTTACCAAAGGCATTTCTTTTCTTCTTATCTATTCCAATATAGTCGTTCTGTCCGAAAGCTCCGCCCATGTTATACCCCTTAAATCAATGGAGAAGCCACACTTCTCCCATATGCTTCTGGCAAGGCTCTATTCATATCATCTTCATCCAAATCTCCAAATGGAGAAAATACTCCACTTGCTTCTATTGGTCTCACGGGCCTTCTCTGATGAACCTCTCTGGCAATTCCCTTTCCAAGATTAATAGCCTCATCCAACTTACGCCTCATCCATCTTTCCATGTGCATTTCTGGTTGGCTCCAATCTACAAGGCCCTTTAAAAATCCTATCTTCCGGTCTTCTGGAATAAACGGGTCTCGCAAAAACCCCCTTTCCCTTGGTTCAAGTTTTTGCAATCTATCTTTTAACACACCAAGCATCCACCTTGCTTCGTTCGGATACCTGTCCAAATTAATACCATGTACCTTCATCAACATCTTATCTATATCATCAGATGTTATCTCTTGCCTCTGCCTCATTTTCATTTGCACAACTGGTGGAGGCTGATATTCCTTAGGCACAGGAGGTTTAACAGCAGTGGTTCCCACCTTCATTTGTATCACTGGTGGGGGCTTATTTTCTGTTGCGCCCATAACTACATCCATGGGCCTTAAACCAGTAACATTCTTAGGTGGCGGGGCCACTCTTGGCGTCCCTGGTTTTGGCGTAGGATACTTTTGCACTAACTCCCCAAAGGTCTTTATTCCATATTTATTTTGTAAATCCTGCCTGCTTATACCAGTCACAGGGTCTTTTCCTGTAAAGGTAATAGCAAGAAAACGACCTAAATCGCCTCCAGGACTATTCCCTGTATCACCTATTTCCCCTGGTTGTACTATACCATCACCAAGCAAAGAACCCCCATTGCTCTGAGTCGAACCAGTATAAGGATCGTTTTGATAGGGCCAAGGTTGCCCACTCATTGCTTGCCATAATGCTGTACTAAAAGCCATAATCACCTCCAAAATCATCAAGGCCATAATTTGCTATGGCCTCCCAAATATCACCGCCAAAACCAGCTCTTGCCGATTCTTGTCTCGGAACATATCCATAACGATAAGTGCTACTTGGCAAATCATAACCAAGCCTTGCACCATACCGTAGCAATCTATTGAAGCCTGGTGGCCTTGCATAACCACTAAGAACTATTTCCATAAGCCTTAACCCTAAAGGACTATTAAGACTTTGGTATGGACTTTTCAGTTCATTAATAAGCCCTGGATAGTGTTCAATAGGTCTGTTGGTTATGTCCAAAAGCTTATTAAGCAGGTCTTGCTCCTCTTTTGTGGGCTTTGGAATTTCTCTTTTTACTTTTGTCTTACTGCTCCCGCCAAAAAGACCACTAAAGAGTCCCATTTATATTCACCTCCATTATATTGGCTCTCCTTTTAACTTCACTATCACCAAGGGCCTTGCCCCATATTTGTTCTTTGCCATTCTTTCTGTTAGTTATCCATTGAATTTTAGTGTATTTGTTTTTCTTACAAAAATCAACCAAAGCCCTGTAAACTCTTTTTGCCTCACCAGACTTAATACTTGACTGAACAACACATAAAGAATCTGGTTCTAAACCACTAGAAAGCAATAGGTATCCCAAAATTATCTTTTGTTTTTCATCTATTGCAAGGTAAATCCCATTCTTACCACTTTTATCCATTACACTAAAAACTAAGGTATCCAAATCCCCCTGCTCATCATCACTGCCCCGTCTCAAAAACTCATCTATAAAAGGACGAAGCAACCTAAAATGACAAGGATTGCTAACTCTAAGTAACAAACACATCACCACACCCTCTCAATTAAGGCTCTACCCTTCATATTTGAACCACCCTGGATAGAGCCAAAATATACAAAATTTCTATATCTATGCTGGGCTAAGAAATAATTATAAACCTTTGTCGTATCTGTTCTTGCAGTAGCAGTTAATGTGTCCATAAAACGTGGATCAAAGCTTATATTGGCTATTGCTATTCCTTGCGCCCTGTATCCAAAAACAATTCTATCTGTTGTTCCATGACTATACCCTCTAGTCTCTCCTTGTGTCGCATAAAAACCAGCAATAGTAGCATAATCAAGTGTTGCAGGCACAAGATAGCAACCTGTACCTTCATCACTATCATACCACTCTATATACATATCAAAAAGCTGTGGTTCTCCCGTATTTACACTAATATAAATATCATTCTTATTTCCATTTAAATTCAAATAAGCCCTATCGCCTTTACATAAAGTAATTTTACTTGCTTCTGTATTATGTTGAGATAAGGGAATTGGATTAAATCGTGCAACCCATGACTTGTCTAAATTATCATGCGAGTCTGCAATAGGAATAGCATCTACATTTGCACTAACAGATGTTGGGTATAACTCTGTCCAGGTAATTGCATCTCCATCCTTAACATAAAATCTTAGTTTGTTTGCAGTGGGATAATAATGAAGATGATAATTCTGGATTTCATTAAGATTTGGGTCTGCATCTCCTGTTGTTGTCGGAGTAACACATTTCCAAGCCCCACCACACTTTAAATACAACATTCCGCTATCCTGCATAATCTCCAAAGAGCCATCAGGATCATCGGAAAGGATGCTGTTTCCTGCCTTTCTAAGTGTGTTTAAATTTTCATAAATTTGTTCAATTTCTTCTATGTGATTATGAATTACATCTTTTGTTTGTGCGCTGTTAGGGTCAATTACTGGATGTTTTCTCTGAAATTCAGCCACTATAATAACCTCTCTATAACAATAATGCTATTTTGTATAATATCACTACTCCAATAGGAAAGGCCCAAATAATCTTTAAGATCATCACCAGTATTTCGCCATCGGCCACCCACCATATAAGCAGTATATTTACCACTGTTATTACTGGTACCGAAATTTGCAACCGTTCTTATTGAATGCTTTGGAGAATAAATAAATTCTCCCATGTGTAGCGTTCCATATGATAAATTAATCCTGTAAGTATTATAAAAAGCGTGCTCTGGAGACTCTGATAATGGATAATGGTATAGTGAACGACCACAATATATAGAATTGTCACTCTGATAATTCTGTATATAAAAATTCATCCAATCTGACTGGGATAATCTTACATAATATCTTATCCTAAATAATCGTGTACCAGTTTCGTTTGCTGCTCTATAATAAACCACATTTCCGCTATTTTTTGTATCAACCATCCTGAATGGATAAGGCAATACCACTGTTGCATTTACATTCTTGAAAATCCTTGTTAACGGCAAAGTACAAGAAGGTAACAATTTAGCAGCAGTTAAAGAAACCTCTATTCCGCCACGCCTGGCAACATCTGGTGCAGGAATAGCGTAAGCTTCTGGACTGCTGGACACCTTGGCAATCCTGATGTATCCACCTAATAAATCAGAACAAAAATTCAACACAGGAATACGACCAACATACTCATAGCCAAGGGTATTTACCCCTTCATTTGTATCGTTTTCAACGCTGCCGTCTTTGAGAATATTTATAATTATTTGCTTATTGTTCTTTTGAACAGTTAGCTTATATCCACCCTTAACTATTATTTCCCCTCGCTCTAAATCACTCGCACTATTCCAATCAGAATATCTCCTTGATAAAACCTTGTTTAACTTCTCATAAATAGCCGTCATTTCATTGTCTTGCTTTTGAACGGCCTGCCCTTGATTATCACCATGAGGCGAAAAATCTACTGGATATTCTTTTTGCCACTTACTCATAAAAGCCTCTCTACTGAAACCAAATAAGAACAACTACTCCTAAAATCTATCGTACCAAGTTTGGTAATTGTAACTGGTTGCACCATGTGCGAACCCAAAATCATCATGGCCCTATTTTTATCGCTTTGGTCTGCATGTCCACGAAAGACAGCACAAATATTAGTGCTTCTGGTGTTTACAATACCTGTAAATATCCCTAACGTACCGTAGCCAATATATAAACTATCAGTACCGCTTCCACTAAAATAATCGTTTGTTTCACCACTAGCTTCTGTATCTTTATTAGATAACAAAACAAACTTGCCATCATAAACGGTATCGTTAAGTTTTAATTTATGATGAACATTATTAGCACTTCCACCAGATATAGCATAGGTTATTTTATACAAACCATCATTAGCGTTAATATGTAAATTAACATTTTGTGCCGTACCCCAATAACGAGCAACCTCACCAATCTGTAAATCAATATCGGACGAAGGATTGTTGTACGCAAAATAATCATTAAATAAATCAACAGAAAGAACCCCATGTTGGGTCATTTGTACCATTTTTCCGCTTGTACTAAAATCATACGGCGTTACATCAACCCATGCGCCATTATGATAAACCAAAAGCTTCCAGACATCGTTGGAATCTTTAGACACCCTTAACACGCCCTCCGCTGGTGGAGGGTCAGTAGGGTTTGAAATAGCAATAAATGAAAGCCTATGCCATTTACCATTCTTATACATTCTAAAAAAAATAGGCTTATCATCACCCCCATCAACAGCCCAAAGATGCCCTTCTACTGGATCAGCAGGCGGATTAGGCCCAAAATCAAAACGGCGCACTCTATGTAAAAGCTCATAAATATTGGTTATGTCAACATCATGCTTCTTGATTGCACTGGATGTTGTATCCCCATCAGGAGTAAAATCCACTGGCTGTGTAGTAATCCAATTACCCATAATACCCTCTAAACATCCGCTATCTCGTTAGTTAAAGCTATAAGACCAACCCTACAACCATTGCAAGTAATCTTTGGTTCTAGATAATCAATCCTTCTATTTGTCCTTTCGTTATATCGCACATGAGCAGATTGCACTAATGGATCAGTATCCTGGGCCACAATATCATCATCAGAATAAGCTATATCATCACCTTGCACTACATTAAGAGTCCTAGAATAAGAACCAATAGTTAGCACCATTTGTCCACTACCATGAGCCTGATAAAGCAAAGAAACATATTTTAAAAGAAGCTCTCTGGCTCCACTCTTTCTTGGCAAGACAACAACACTTTCTATCGGCGTTCCATCGTCATCATCTTTGTAATCATCAAAACGATAAAGCTTACTACCTAAAGCAACAATTGAACCATAAGGGCAAGACAAGGCCCCTCCAATTTCATCCTGAAAAATAAACCTTGTCCAAGCTCCTGTAAGATAGTGCAAAACATAAACGATTTTACTCGTATTTGGCTTACACCATACTTGCCCCCTGGAAGGCACATGGAAAATCCTGCTGGCTCCAAAATCTAAGTTAGAAGCAAAATAGCTGTTTATCTTGTCCCCCACCTGCTTAAAAGCAAAATCTCCATACTCTACAGTAGGGGTTAATGCTACTACACCATCCATATCTATAAAAACAACAGAAGAGCCTATAATGGCAGAAGCATCTTTATTGACAGCCCCATGCCCCCTGGTTACTTCATTAACTTCCCAATCTGGATACCAGCCCGTTAGCCTATACGTTCTTCTATTGTCCTTGAAGATAATTAAATCATCGAAAAAGGGCCTTACACCAACAATGTCACCACCCTCCTTATAACCTACCTCAATTTGTTGAGCGTCTGAATCTGTTCCAGCAAAATTCCAATTCGTATAATCACCTATACCAGAAAAAGAAAGGTAATCAGAACCAGCCAGAGACACGCCAACCCTGCCATGCTTTACGAATACAAAATCACATAAGGGGCTATTTGTTATGGTTTCTAAGGTAGAGCCATCATAATGCTGCAGATAGGAGCCAGAAGCTATTAAAATATCATCTTCCCATTCCGTAAATACAGGAACCCTTGTTCCACTTAAATCTCCTATTTCAGCAGATTGTCCACTACTAAAATCGTAAAAATGAAGCTTATTACCACAAGCATAAAAGAGTTTATTCATACCATAAGCAAAGAATAAAGCTTGAATATCTTCTGTTTCAGTGTGCAGTAAAGACAAACCACTCCTGGTTTTTAAAATACCACTCCTGGTATCAAACTCGAAATTATCAGCCTTTTGCAATTCGTTAAGTTTTAACATATCTGGTGGCACAGATATATTTAAGCCACCAGAAAAATCTGCAAAAAGAACAGTTTTTTGTCTATGTTTACTACTAACTCTCATTACCAGGCCATTCCTATATCTTCATCTTTTCCACCAACACCATAACCACCACTTACGCCTGCAATCTGCATTGCAGCATCTTTGACAAGTCTACTTTCTACATTGAGGGCAAACTCATTCCTGTTAAGCGCCAGAAAAACAACAATATTGTGCAAATATGGAACCATCCAATCTAGAATAGGTAAGTTATCATCAACAGATATGGTGGAATAAGCATAAAAATATCTTAACAATATCTGTTCATTATCCTCTAAATTTACATATAGAGAGCGCCCAACAATAGAATAATATCCATCTTTAACCTCGCTCCCGTCATCACACCAGGTTAATTCTGGCTGACCAGAAACCTTAACAAATACTTCTTTAATGAAATCTTCTGGAATAGACGTTGACTTATCCTGAACAACCAAAGACACCTCTTTTTGCTGGCCCCTCCAATATAAATTAGTCAAGGCCAAAGACAAAAGCTGCAATCCCCTGTTTATATAAGAAATAAGCTCAGTATCACTATACTCTGGATTAGCTGCATCTCTAAAGTCGTTTAATGGATACCTAACACCTGTAATAAAATCTTGTACCGTCATATAACCCCCTTACCTCTTTATACAAAAAAGGCAACCAATCCACAAGGGAAGGTTGCCAAATCACAAAAGAGCAAAAACCAAAGCTTTCTATTTGCGCAATTTTTTCAGGGTTATAGCTGCATTTACCCGTTGCTTCAAAAGCCTTGTAACAAGAATAGTTTTCTTTTTGCCATTTACAGTATAGACAATCTTATCTCCTATGTTCGCAAGGTCAATCTTTTGCAATAACCCCTCTGGAATCTTTTGACCCTCTGGGAACCCTAACTGTCTGTGTAGGACTCCCTTATCAAGTTTTTGTATCCATTTTCTTTGGGCCATTACTTCTTGCCTCGTCCATCCACCCTAAAACCAAGAGCCTCAAAATCTGACACATAAGTCTTGGCAACTTCTATGGTTTTTTGTCCTGGCCCAATAGTATAACGGCCAAAAAAAGTTACATTCCCTTGCTGATATTCCCCGGGTACAATCATCTTTACGCTTGTTTTTTCTGTGCCCATCAAAACACTCCTTTCGTTGCAAATACTGGATGCTTCTTAAGAAATCTCCTTAAAGCCTTTTTACTTCCACGTAACACGGCCCTTCTTTCATCTGGGGGCAAAAGCTGTAAGGCCTCCAAAGGAATAGAAGCAACCTTCCTTAAGGTCCTTTTCCTTGTCCAGCCCCCTGGGTTTTCAGCTCTCTCCGCCTGCATAGCCCTAACAAACGGAGACAAGTCACTCTTAACCCTTATGCCCTGGACGTTACCCTGATCATCCAGTTTCAGTTCTACTTTACGCATCGTACTTCCACCAAAAAGCGGGGCCATAAGCCCCGCTTATAAGTTAATTAAGGTCTCTGATAATGGCGTTGGCTGCTTCTGCCCTGGCCTCTAAGGTGAGCTCACCAACTATCGTACCCGCCTTTTTATCGGCAATACCATCGGGATACGGCTTTTTCTTAAACGGCCTCAAATAAGCCGTTTTCCAACGACCTTTCTCAATAACAAAAAGCCTGTCAGTAAGCATCCACCTGTCTGCTACGATACGCACAAGACCAAAGTCACTCTCGTAAATATCTATTACAGCTACAAGCTTTTTACTGGTAGCTTCAATAGTGCGCTGAGAAGCAGCAGAAAAAGAAGATATTTTCCGCTTATGCTTACCACATACCACAACCGTATCTGGTTTTCCACCATTTTCCCATGCTGCCTGGATAGCATCGTTAAGAAGCTCTTCTGTAAGGTCTCTGGCGGCTCCAGCATTATCCAGAACATTACTAGTCACAAATGCCTGCACACCCCCCATTTGCCTTGCGGTGGTT
>Ga0256832_1000232_pt1 | contig 35212 bp, 34 predicted proteins | sample 134614metaG_FD_190534 | JGI IMG/M metagenome (GOLD analysis project Ga0256832, IMG submission 190534) | Hydrothermal vent microbial communities from Lau Basin, Pacific Ocean - 134-614 | ecosystem: Environmental > Aquatic > Marine > Hydrothermal vents | place: Pacific Ocean: Lau Basin | collected...
CCACCACAGTGGCGGCAAACGTGGGCAGGGTATCCAGGGCCTGGAGGCCCGCCTGACCCTCGTAGCCCACGCCGTCGATGTCGTAGACGGTGGTATCGTTCACCACCACATCCAGGGTACCGAAGTGGCGGCGACGATCGTTGTCACGCAGCGGGTGATGGAAGGGCCGCAGGATCACCTCGAAGCGGTTGTTGGCCACGTCCACGTCTGCCAGCGGGCCGCGCAGGCGATGGGTCTTGAATTTTTCCACGTCCAGCTCGGCCAGCAACATGGGTTCCACGGTCACCGTGGGGGACGTGGGATCAGTGAAGTCCACCGCATTGGTGGCCTCCAGGTCGAAATCCAGGGTCAGATGGGCCGGGATTCCCGGGGCGATGAGCAGCGCGTTACGGCCTTCGAGACGCACCGACACTGCCAGTTCATTGATGGCATTGCCGTCGCTGTCCACCACGCTGGTCACCTGCACGGCGTCGCCATTGGCGTCCTCCACCCAGATATCGGCATTGGCATAATCCAGCACCATGCTGGCCTTGACATAGACGCCGTTGGGCACCGTGGCGGCGGTGAGAAACTCCGTCAGCTCAGTGTACTGGGCGAAGTCCACCCGGGTTGCCACGGGCAGGGTTTCCACCACCGCGCCATTGGCCTTGGTGAGGGTCAGTGACTTCACGTCCACGGTATAACTGGCGAAATCACCCTCGGCGTCGGTGAGACCGATGACCACTTCACCATCGCCCTCGGTTGGATTGTCACTGGAACCGCCGCAGGCCGTCAGCAAGAGTCCGCTGAAGGCCAGCAACAGCCCCAGAAAAAAACGCCGGCGCAGCTTGGCCAACGCATTCCTGTGTTGTTGGAAAAAGTGTTTCATGATTTCCCTCCTGTTCGAGGTCCTGGGACCTGTCATGTCGATAAAAATGCCCGTGCTCACCCCGTACAACGCAGGGCGGCGGCATCGGTTGACACAACGGGAAAAAATTTCTGCAAAAACCTTGCGACGGATCGCCGCGCTACCAGCTGTAGGCCAGGCCCGCCCCGGCAAAGCCCACCCGCTCATTGCTGCCTTCGAGGCCCTGGCTGCCCAGGTTCAGGCGCAGGCGCCAGTGCGCGGAGAGATCGGTAGAAAAACGCAGGGTACCGATGAGGGTGGCGTCGCCGGTCACCGCCGACACGCTTTTCAACCACGACACGCTCCACAGATGGCCGTCGCTGAAATAGGACACCCCCAGGCTGCTGCGGCGCTCCTCCAGCCCGGCGGACAAATCCAGGGTGGCGGCGGAAAAGATCAGCTCGAACACCGGGTACTGGGCCAGGGCCTGTATCTCCCGGTCGTACTCATGGCGGGCCAGTCCCAGGGAAAACGACCAGGGACCCTCGGTGAAATAACTCACATCCAGCCCCAGTCCCCTGCTCTTCACCTCCTCCTCGGCATTGCAACGGGGCAGCAGCAGGGCCACGCAATCGGTGGTGAAGGTCAGGGTGCGCCACTGCGGGCGCAGGGAAACCTGCCAGTAGCGCAGGTTGAATTCCGCCACCACGCGCAGGGTATCGGCAATCAGCCGGTCCTCCTCGCCCCAACGCTCCAGATCCACACCAACGCTGAGATCCGCCAGCGGATCCGTGCGCAGGCCCAGCAGGGCCGTGTCCGTGGTAATGGGATTGTCCTGACCGGCGGAACGGTTGCGGGCCAGGGACAGCAACAGGCGGCCGTCCCCCACCAGGCCGGCATCCAGGTCGAGATACTGGTCACGGCTGCCATTGGCGTCTCCGCCCCCGCCGAAGGAAAGCACCGAGGGCAGGGCCGCCGCCTGGACGAAGAATGGCGCCAGACACAGGAGCAACAGGCACGGCAACGCGCCCGGTTTACACAGACTCATCACCGGCAATCAGCGCTGGCGACGGATTTCGCGGCGGATCTCCCGCCGGATCTGCCGGCGTATCTGCCGGCGCTCGATCACCGCCCGGCGTTGCGCCGGGGACAATTGCTGCCAGCGGGCCCGCAGGGCCTCGCGGCGCTCCGGCGGCAACCGGCGGAACTGGCGGAAACGTTCCCGCAGGCGCTGGCGCTCCGCCGGCGGCAGGGCCATGAACTGGGCAAAGCGGCGGCGCAGCTTCTGGCGCTTATCCGCCGGCAGCTCACGCCAGCGGGCAAAGCGTTGCTTGACCCGCGCCCGCTGTTCCGGGGTCATCTCCGCCCAGCGCTTGATGCCCTTGCGCAGGCTTTGCTGACGCCCCGGCGGCAATTGATCCCAGCGCTCGGCAAAGGGCGCCAGCAACGCTTGTTCGTCACGGCTCAGGCTTTGCCAGGCGATGCCCTGACCGATACCCCGGGAGGATGGCGGCGCGTCGTCGGCCTGCGCCAGCAGCGGGCCGGCCAGCAGCAACAGGCCAACCAGCAGCCAGGCGCTGCTCTTGCATTGTTTACTGTACGTCTTGTTCATCCTGCTCATCCTCATTGGCTTCTGCTTGCTTGACCTTGACGTTTTGCGCCGCCGCATCCAGCGCCGCCAGTTCCTGCATGAATTCCAGGGGGTCCTGCCATTCACCGTCGCCGGTCTCCCACTCGCCGAGAAATTCCAGCAGTTCCAGGCTGGGGGCATCCTCGGCGAGTATCACTGCCGGTGCGCACAATGCGCAGACCATCAGCAGGCGGCGAAAGCGATCATCCCGCATCTTGCTGCTCATCGTCTAACCATAAATAGAAATCCAGGTCCTCGTAAAACTCCAGTGATTCGCTGTCCTCCAGCAGGGCCAGGTCTTCCAGCGGCAATTGCTCGTTGACGCCCGGCTGAGGCGCGGCCAGCCATAACGACACGCTGAACACCGCCACCGTGGCCGCGGCGGCCAGGCCACCCATGGGCAGCAGCCAGGCCGGACGCCGCTGGCGGGCCTCAAGTGCGGTGTAACGCGCCTGGCGCAGCTCGCGCAGGGTGGCATCGTCCAGGGTCTGCGCCGAGCGCTCCAGGGTGGAGTGCACCTGCTGCAAAAACGGGTCTTTGTGTTCCGGCTTGCTCACTACCGTATCTCCTGCTGTTCGTTCATCTGCCAGTAATCCTGCAACTCCGCCCGCAGCGCCTTGAGGGCGCGGGAAAAATGGGTCTTCACGCTGCCTTCACCGCAGCCCATGGCCTGGGCGGTGTCACGCACACTGAGCCCTTCCCACTGGCGCAGCAAAAACACCTGTTGCTGGCGCAGCGGCAATCTGTGCAGGGCGGCATCCAGCTGGGCCATGGCCTGTTGCTGCTGCAGCTGCACGCCGGGCTCGGGATCGGCGCTGGCCACGCGGGCCTCGAGGGGATCCTCCCCCGGCTCCGCCTCGCCATCCTGGGCCGGCTTGCCGCCCAGCCACTGGCGGAAGCGGTTGCGCACCGCATTGCGCCGGTACCAGTCGCGGATCACGCTCTGGGTGATGCGCTGAAACAGCGGCCCCCACTCCTCGGCATCGCGGTCGGCGTAGCGCCGGGCCAGGCGCAGCATGGCGTCCTGCACGATATCCAGCGCGTCCTCGTGATTGCTGGTGGCGATCAACGCCAGGCGATAGGCCCGCCGCTCCACGCTGGCGAGGAAGTGATCCAATGCGGCCGAATTGTCCAGCGCTGTTCTCCTGCATGCGGTGTATCCTGTGTGCTCGATTCTGGCCAGCCCGGGGCCGCTTTGTCCAGTGGGCATGTGGAAAAGTCCCCAGTCTGTCAAATCCTTGCCCTGTTTAACGCATCACCGGCCAATCGGTTGACAACAGATGCCAAAGAATTACCCTACGCAGCGCCGAACCACCGTATACCGAGGTTGATGATGTCCACGAAAAAAACCAGTACCTCCTCCGAGCGCAAGCGTTTCGCCCAACGACTCAACGACGCGCTGGACAATATCCAGTTTCCCGCACTGGGAGCGGGACGCCGCAGCCGCCTATCGGAATTGCTTGAAGTGCCCGCAGAAGACGTCAATGACTGGCTGAGCGGCGACGCCTTTCCCCGCACCTCGGCGCTGGTAAAGCTCTCGGATCTCACCCAGACCCGCTCCAACTGGCTGCTCTCTGGCCAGGGGGAACCCTATCACAAGGGTAACAACCCCCGTGGACCTGGCAAGACCCCGCCCGCCACGGGCAGCGGCAAACTCAGCAAGGAGGCCTTCGATTTGGGCCTGGCCTGGATGAAACTCCCCAGGCTACAGCGGGAAGCCATTGCCCGGGTGATCACGGAATTGCTGGATAGCAAGGCATCTTCGCAGCATAACCAGAAATAGAAGCCTTTCCACATTACAGGCAAAAAAAACCGCGGAGCCAAGGGGGGCAGCGCGGTTGGGTTCAAACAAATAGGGGGTTTGTTTGGAAGTGGTGCTACTGTAGCAAGCGTCCCTTCTCACAGGAAATGATATTTTTTTATATATCAATCCTTTTTTATTATATAAATAAAGAGCTTATGTACGAATAAATTCTTTTTCTGATGTCTGGCATTGACTGCCTTTTCAAGCAATTGACTACGATCCACGCATTCCGGGTCTGGCCGCTTGACAGGCAAAAAAAAACCGCTACCAGGGGGAAGTAGCGGCTGGGCATTTCAAGGTTGCTGACAAGTCAGGGGGTAGGGCTTGTCTGGCAAGGCTTGGAAGTGAGTTCACTGTATCTCAGACTGGATGTTACTGGAACTTATTTGTTTCTATTTCGTTATCTTTATTGAAGATAATGGTTCTTTTCCACTGAACACCCACAGCAAGCCCAGGCAGAGCAACAAAACACTCCCCAGGCTGCCGCCTCCTCCCCCACCACCGTTCGTGCTGCCGCCATCCGTGGTGCCGCCGCCCCCCACTGTAGCCACCGGGCCCAGCAGGGTGCCATCCCAGGTGAGGTCGAAGACATTGCTGCAATCCGCGACGCCTAGAGGGGCATTGCAGGCCATCCAGTCGTTGACCACGGTTTCCAGGGGCTGGTCGTTGCCTCCCTTGTAACCCACCAGCTTGTGACAATCATTGGTGCTCAGGCCGGCAGCGCAGTCCATCATGACCTGGGTGTAGGAGCTGCCACCACTGATGCTGTAGCTGCTCACCCGTCCCAGCCGGCCGCTCTCGGCATCGGTGTCATCATCCCCGAAGATGTCCAGCACCGGCATTCCCGTTTCTTTCAGGGTTGAATCATGATCTAGGGGATCCACCCCGCTGGTGTTGTACATGCCCACACCGATCAGGCCGATGATGGGCAGGCTGGGCGAGGCGATGCGCGCCGCAGCGGCGGTGGCAAACCGTGAACCCATGCTGAAGCCCGCCAGCACCACCTGGCTCACTCCCAGCCCCTGCAAATGATTGATGGCCGCCTGCACCCGGGCATAGGCTTCGGGGAAGGCGTAGGGAGAGGCGCTTTGGGCGTCCGCAAGATAGTCCGCAAACTCGCGTGCCGTATCGTCTGTCGGGTCGGAGGAGGGATTTTCAATGGACAGGGTGGTGTACCCCGCCGCATTGAGGCTGTTGCGCAGCTCGTTGACCACTGGCCCGTCCGGGGACGATGTGCGCCCGTGCATGAGAATCACCCCCACGGAGGGACTGCCCGCGCCAACCAACAGGCAACCGTCAAAGGTTTCCGTGCTGCCGCCAAGGCCACTGGGATCCAGCACCACGTTGGCGCAACCGGGATTCAGCGTGTGGCTGGCCATGACCACAAAGGGCCACAGCATCAGACCCAGGACAATAAGCCGGCACATTTCCTGAAAATATTTTTGCATCGTTCTGCCTCCTGCATGTTGAGGGCGCAAGGCCCAATCCGCGATATCGCCCCAATTGTAACCAAATTTCGTTTTGCCTTGATGTGAATACACGCACAAGCGCAACGCTATGCGGGCAAAGATGGTTTCGCGGAGGGTTTAGTGGAAGGTTTAGCGGGAAATGGGCTTGAGCAACAGTGAGCGGCCACTCATGGCATCGGGCACGGGCAGGCCCAGCAGGTGTAGCACGGTGGGGGCAATGGCGCTGAGGCCGGCGCCAATGGTCAGCTCCCAGGCGGTTTCGTCCAGGATCAGGCAGGGCACGGGATAGACCGTGTGCTGGGTCTGCGCCTCGCCGGTGAGGGGGTCCACCATTTCCTCGCAGTTGCCATGATCCGCGGTGAGCACCACGGACCAGTCTCCGGCACTGGCGGCATCCAGCAGCCGCCCCACTTCCCGATCCAGGGCCTCCACGGCACTCACCGCCGCCTCGGTGATACCGGTATGGCCCACCATGTCGCCATTGGCGAAGTTCACCACGATGAAGGCGTAGTCCTCACTGGCCATGGCCTCGAGCACCGCGTCGGCCACCTGGGCGGCGCTCATCTCCGGTTGCAGGTCGTAGGTGGCCACCTTGGGGGAAGCGATGATGCCCCGCTCCTCCCCGGCAAAGGCGTCGCCGCGGCCGCCGTTGAGAAAATAGGTGACGTGGGCGTATTTCTCCGTTTCCGCGCAATGGAACTGGCGCAGCCCGGCGCGGCTCACCACTTCCGCCAGGGTGGTGCGCGGCCGGTCCTGCTTGAAGGCGAAGGGCAGGTGAAACCATTCGTCGTATTCGGTCATGCAGGTGACGTTGAGGGGGCTGAAATCGCCACGGTCGAAATGGTCGAAATCGGCACGGTACAGGGCCGAGGTGAGTTGTCGTGCCCGGTCCTTGCGGAAATTGAAGAACACCAGGGCATCCCCCCACTGGGTGGGCTCGCCGCCGGCGATCACCGTGGGGGGAATGAATTCGTCGTTGATGCCCTCGGCGTAGGCGGCCTCGATGGCGGCCCCGGCGCTGTCGGCCTGCTCACCCTGGGCGCAGGCCATGGCCCGCCAGGCCCGTTCGGTGCGTTCCCAGCGGTTGTCGCGATCCATGGCGTAATAACGCCCGCCCACCGTGGCGATGCGCCCGCCGGCAGCCTGCAGGGCCGGCTCCACCTTGTGCAGGTAGCGCAGCGCGGAGCGGGGCGGGGTGTCGCGGCCATCGGTGAACATGTGCAGAACCGGACGCACGCCGTTGCGCCGGCACAATTCCACCAGGGCCAGGACATGGGAGATATTGCTGTGCACCCCGCCGTCGGAGACCAGCCCGGCCAGATGCAGGGGACGCTCGCCGTTGCGGGCGGTTTCCACCGCGGCCAGCAGCGCCGGGTTGTCGAAGAAACTGGCGTCGCTGATGGCCTCGTCGATGCGCACCAGGTCCTGCTTGACGATGGCACCGCAGCCCATGGTGAGATGTCCCACCTCGGAATTGCCCATCTGTCCGTCGGGCAGGCCCACCGCGGCGCCGGAGGCCTGCAAGAGGGTGTGCGGGTGGTGGGCGAAATGGTGGTCGAGGCGCGGTGTTTTGGCCAGGGCCACGGCATTGTGCAGGTTGCCGGGGTTGACCCCGAAGCCATCGAGGATCACCAGCAGTACGGGTCGGCGGGGGGCTTTTTCGCTCATGCCCACAGCATCGGCAAAAGGGCGGGCAAGTTTAGAGTGGCACGGGAAATCATGCCTAGCTGATGAGGATATCCCAGTCCGTGGTCTGCAGGATCATCTTGCGCACCGTCTCGCGCAGCCAGCCGTCGAAAAAGTCGATGGGATTGTAATCGTCGGTAAGCACGATGGCGGGCGTGCCCGGCGGAAACTCGAAGCGCCTACCCAGGTTGCCGAATACAGTGCGGCGCACACTGGGGTGGGTTTGAAAACGCTGATGATCCACCTGCAGGGAACGCTGCGGCCCCTGATAAGCCATGAGGATAATATTGCCGATACCGATCTCCGATTGCCGCTGATCGAAGGCCGGGAACACATCCACTGTGTCAAACGCCGTATCCAGGGTCTTCACCACCGAGGCGGTCATGTAGGTTTCCCGGCGCAGGCTGCCGATGAGATTCACCGCCAACACCCCGCCCGGGGTCAGGCGATCGCGCATCAACGACAGCGCTTCCACGCTCAGCAAGTGGCCGGGGGTGACATCACCATTGAACACATCTAACACGATATAGTCATACCGGCGCTGCGTACTGTTGAGAAAATAACGGGCATCCTCGATAAACAAATCCCCGGAGTTCTGAAACCCGAAATAGTCTCGTGCGATATCCACCACCGCCGGGTTGATATCCACCACATCACACTGGATACCCTGATTTTCATACCAGGTGGGCACTGCCCCCAGTCCCAGGCCGATCACCAGACAACGCTTTCCCTGTGGCGCCAGCATATAGGAAAGGAACTGAATGAAATAATTGTATTCATAGATGGACCGATTGTCTGCCAGGTCGATGCCGCCCTGGATCATGCCGTCGATGATCATCTCGCGGTGGCGTTTGGCGCCGAAGCTGTAGTCCACCACCTTGATGTCACCGTAATAATTGTCCACGCGATGCACCAGCTCTACCCGGGTGCCGTCGGCCATGTTGCGCACCACGGGCGCCTCCGGCTGATACAACAGAAAGGGCAGAACCAGGCCGAGCGCGGCGACCCATTGTCGCTGAAACACCACGAAATACAGCGCCGACAGCGCCATCAGCAGGCCACCGGTGAGGGCGAAGATCTGGTCCACGCTCAAATAGGCGATGAGCACGAAACCGGTGAGCACCGTGCCCGCGGTGCTGCCGATGGTGGACAGGGCATAGAGATTGCCCACCACGCGACCAATGTTCTTCAGCTTGGAGGCGGTAAGCTTCACCAGGTAGGGCGACACGCAACCCAGCAACAACAGCACCGGACCGAACAGGATCAGGGTGCTGGCGAAGGCGCCGCCACGCAGCCCCAGGGGCAGACAGGCCTTGAGCACCGGGCCCTTGAGAATGGGGATCAGCAGGGTCAGCAGGCCGGCGAGAAAAATGATGCCAAACAGCATCGCCGGGCGTTCAAAGCGATCCGAGAGCAGGCCGCCCAGGGCGTAGCCCCCGGCCAGGGCCAGCAGGGTGACGGTGATCAGCGAGGTCCAGACGAACAGGCTGACGCCGAAGAACGGCCCCACCACCCGGGAGCCCAGCACCTCGATGACCATCACCAGGGCGCCGCTGATCAGCGCAGTGAACAACAGAAAGATCAAAAACGCGCGATTGTTCTCCGGGGCCACGGTATCCATCATGGTGTCTTCATTCCTTACCTTTTCCGAACGCCCATGGTAACAGACCGGCCTGTCGAAAGGCTCATGGGCATTGACAGACCGTGACAGGCTGGCCAATGGCCAGACCCAGTTGGGCAACCGCACTGCCCTGGTTGACGGCGATCTCCAGGAGGCCATTGGCGTTCTCATAACAAAAGGCCTGGCCCATGGCGACCGAGGAAAAGGTGCGCGCACGGGGCAGGCGCTGGTCGCCTACCTGCAGGCCGGCGTCGGTGGCCAGCCCGCTGGCGCGCAGCCCGGTGACGGCATTGCCGTAATGGTCGATGAAGATCACCTCGGCCAGGTCGGTGTCGGCCGGCAATCGCCAGTCCCGCGGCTCTCCCGGCGGCGCCTCGCCCCGCGCCAGGCGGGCGGCCACCGGGGCGAACAGGTCACGGCCGTGAAAACTGTTGGACAGATTCGCTGGTCGCCAGGTGATCTCCCAGCAGGACACCCTCTCCCCGGCGGCGCAGGCGCGGGCGGCGAACACCTCGAACAGGCCATTGTCCGGCCCCACGCACCAGCGCCCGCCCACCTGCACGGCGATGGGTGCGCGCCGTGCGTCACCGACGCCGGGATCCACCACGCCGAGCAGCACACAGTCCTCGGGGAAGGCGGGCAGACAGGCCGCCAGCAGATGGGCGGCGGCGCGGGGATTGAAGCGCGGCGCCTCGTGCAACAGGTCGATGCGCGGCGCCCCCGGCGCCTGTGCGGCAAGCACGGCCTGCATCTGCCCCACGTAGGGGCCGCCGCCACCGAAGTCGGTGAACAGCACGATCATCCGCGCCGGGCTTGGCTTGCTCATGTCCCCGGCTGGTAGCGTGTGGGATCCGCCACCCCGGCCGCGGCAAAGCCCGCGGCGCGCAGCCGGCAGGAATCACAACGCCCGCAGGCGCGGCCTTCCTCATCCGCGGCATAACAGGAAATGGTGGCCGCGTAATCCACCCCCAGGGCCAGGCCCTGCTGGATGATCTGCGCCTTGCTCAGATGGATCAGCGGCGTGTGGATGCGCACGCCGTGGCCCTCCACACCGGCCTTGGTGGCCAGCCGGGCCATGGCCTCGAAGGCGGCGATGTATTCGGGGCGGCAATCCGGGTAGCCCGAGTAGTCCACCGCGTTGACGCCGATGAAGATGTGCCGGGCATCCAGCACCTCCGCCCAGGCCAGGGCATAGGACAGGAACAGGGTGTTGCGCGCCGGCACGTAGGTCACGGGGATGCCTTCGCCGGGGGCCTGGGGCACGGCGATGGCGTCGTCGGTGAGGGCGGAGCCGCCGATGGCGCGCAGATCCAGCTTGATCAGCCGATGCTCCGCCACCCCCTGGGATCGGACCACCGCGGCGGCGGCCTGCAGTTCCGAGCGATGGCGCTGGCCGTAGTCGAAACTCAGGGCGTAACAGTGGTAGCCGGCATCCCGGGCCATGGCCAGGGCGGTGGCCGAATCCAGCCCGCCGGAGACCAGCACCACGGCCCTTTGCTGCGCCTCTCCCTCGTTCACCGGCCCTCCTCCTCGCCCCACAGGAGCTTGTGCAGCTGTAATTGAAAACGCACCTCCAGCCGATCCTCGAGGATCCATTCCGCCAGGCTGCGGGGTTGCAGCTGGCCAAAACTGGGGGAAAACAACACCTCGCAGCGCGCCGGCAATTCATACTTTGTTAGGATCTCCCTCGCCCAGTCATAATCCTCGCGATGGCAGAGGACGAACTTGACCTGATCCCGGGGAGACAGCCAATCGAGGTTGGCCCAGTGGTTCCTCGCCACCTCGCCGGAACCCGGGGTCTTGATGTCCAGCACCTTCACCACCCGCGGATCCACGGCGGAGACATCCAGCGCCCCGCTGGTTTCCAGGGAAACGCTGTGGCCTGCATCACAGAGCCGACTGAGCAGCTCGATACAGGCGCGCTGTGCGAGGGGCTCACCCCCCGTGACCGTGACATGTTGAGTGTCATAGTCAGTGGTCAAGGTGAGAATGTTTTCCAGGCTCATCCACTGCCCACCCTGGAAGGCATAGCGGGTGTCGCAATAACCACAGCGCAGGGGACAGCCAGTCAAGCGGATGAATACCGTGGGGAATCCCACGCTACGTGACTCGCCCTGCAGGGACAGAAAGATCTCGCTGATGCGCAGCTGACCGGCATGACCGGCGTTGTCTTGTGAAGAAAGGGCCGTATCAGCGGTCATGACACTCTGTGTTGTTTGTCTGCGTGTTGATCGGAATCTTGTTGATTGAAATGAATGAAGGAGATTGCTGCTGACGGGCACCCGTCGAGGAGAGGATTTAGGGGAACTGCTTCAGCTCCTGCAAGCGCTTTTGCGCCAGACGGGCGGCGGTGGTGTTGGGGTAATTCATCACCACCTCATTGAGTGACCGCCTGGCCTTGTCGTTGTCACCCAGTTCCTGGTAGGTGTAGCCCATCTTCAACAGGGCATCGGCGCGTTTGGGGCTGTTGGGAAAGTCTTTCACCACTTTCTCGAATTCGTGCAGGGCCACCTTGAAATGGCGCTGAACATAATTGGCCTCCCCCAGCCAGTACTGGGCGTTGTCGGTAAACCGTCCCCGCGGGTAGCTTTGCACGAAGGCCTTGAAGGCGGCCACCGCCAGATCGTAACGGCCTTCCTTGAGCAGGTTGAAAGCGCGCTCATAAGCGATGCGTTCTTCTTGCGTATCAGCAGCTGGGGCGGTATTTGCCGTGCTGGATGCCGGAGTGCCATTGGCCAATCCATCACCTGCCATGCTGCCCGGGCTTGCACCGGCAAACACCGAGCCGCCCCCGGCGGCAGCGCCGGACGGGGCAACGGGCAGGCTGCGACTCGCCTCTTCCAGTGCCCGCAGGCGGCGATCGATATCCAGGTACAGGTCGCGCTGGCGCTTTTTCAGCTGCTCCATGGCATGACCCTGCTCCTCGAGCTGCCCCTCCAGTTCCGAAACGGCATTTTGCAGGGTGTCGACGCGGGTCACGAGATCCACCAAGGTCTGGTTCTCCAGCAGGCGCTCCAGACGCTGAATGCGTTTTTCCAGGCTGCCGACCTTGGCGTCAGGCAGTTCACCCGAGGCCTCGATCACCGGGGCGGGGGCGCGCGCCTGGGCGTCGGAAACAAAACATGGCGCGGCCAGAACGACCAGCGCCATGCCTGCAAATCCACTTTTAAACCCTCTGGGAGCCAAACTCACGTGATACCTGTCTTCAATCTTCAATCCATCGCCAACCCGTTGCAGCGCTTATCGATTGTAAATGAATTCAGCACGACGATTCAGCGCCCAGGCCTCTTCGTTGTGTCCCAGGGCCGCCGGGCGTTCTTCGCCGTAGCTGATGACCCGGATCTGGCTGGCGGAAGCGCCCTGCAGGGTCAACATGCGCTTGACTGCATTGGCGCGGCGTTCACCCAGGGCCATGTTGTATTCACGGGTGCCGCGCTCATCGGCATGCCCCTCGATGGTCACGCTGACATTGGGATGATTGGCCAGGTATTCGGCATGGGCCTGAATAATGTCGCGGAATTCACCTTTGATGTCACTCTTGTCAAAGTCGAAATAGACGACGCGCTTGGCCAGCAGGCTGTTAGGATCATCCAGAGGGTCGCCACTGAAAGCCGTACCGGCGTCCGTGGCCCCCATGCTTTCACCCTTGGCGCCGCCACTGGCGCCAATGCCGCTGGTGGTGGCCGAAGAACCGGAATCGCTGGCCGTCGAAGAGGAACTCACACCCGTGTCTGTGGCCTCTTCCACCTCACCAGAAGTGCCGCAGCCCAGCAGCATCAGTGCGGGTAACATTGCAAGCACAGTCTTGGTCCAGAATTTCATAATTGACTCCCTCGAATTGATCAGTGTTAGTGGTCGAAAAAATAAAGCCGTGTGTTGGATTCAGCGAACCCGGTGAATAATAAGCTTGTGTAAAAACTCTTTTTTTAAACTATTTTTTTAAATATTGTTTAGAACCTATGGTGCAAAAGGCGACCATGATGGCTCTCGCACATCCCCTTCCGGCACCGTCAGCCGCTGATGGATGCTGCCATCCACGGAAACCGCCTTCAAGATGCCCCGCCGGCCCACCGTAGTCGCGTATATAATCATGCTGCCATTGGGCGCAAAACTGGGAGACTCGTCCAGCGTACCGTCTGTGAGCACCCGCAGGTTGCCGGTCTCCAGATCCATGACCGCAACCCGATAATTGCCATCGGTGCGGTGCACCATGGCAACCTTTTTACCATCACGCGACACCGAGGCCTTGGCATTGTATCTGCCCTCGAAGGTCAAACGGGAGGCCTTGCCGCCCCGCGATGGCACCTTGTACAACTGCGGTCTTCCGCCCCGATCCGAGGTAAAAATAATGGTCTTGCCGTCCGGCGTCCAGGCGGGCTCGGTGTCGATGGCCCAGTGGCGGGTCAAACGCCGTCGCTGTTTGGTTGCCAAGTCTATGACATATATCTCAGGGTTGCCATCCTTGGAGAGTGTTAGCGCCAGTGATTTTCCATCCGGCGACCAAGAAGGGGCGCCATTGAGGCCCTTGTACGCAGCAATCTTGTCCCGTCGCCCGGTGGCTACATCCTGCACAAACACCACCTGATGCCCATTGTCCTCCAACGACGCATAGGCAATGCGGGTTCCGTCTGGTGACCAGGCCGGCGAGAGGATGGGCTCACGAGAACGCAGCATGGATTGCGGGCCGTAGCCATCGGCATCGGCCACCCACAGGGCATAGCGTCGCAGATTACCCTCCCCCGCAACCGTGACGTAGGCCACACTGGTGGTGAATGCCCCACGTTCACCAGTGAGTTTTTCATAAATGATATCACTGACCTGATGGGCGGCGCGGCGCAGATTATTCCCACTGGCGGACAGGCTGTAACCTTCCAGTTGCTTGCCTTTGAAGACATCAAACAGGCGAAAACGGATCTTGTAACGGTTGGCACCCACATATTGCAGAGTGCCCACCACCAGGTTTTCGCTCTGGAAAATACGCCAGTTGGAAAAATTGATGGAAGAATCGGCGTGAGGCCGGGCCAGCATATCCTTGGGCGGCAGAGGCTCAAAACGACCGGTGTGACGCAGATCTGCGCTGATGATGGCCGCCACATCGACGGGCGGTTTGCTGGGCGGTGCCAGGGACTTGGGCATCTGCGGGTTTTGCGGTGGCACCTGCCAGCCAAAAGGCACCACGGCAATGGGCATGGCGCCTTCCACACCCTCGGTGATCTCAATATTCAACACCGCCTGCGCACTGCCCGCTACCAACAATAAATAGAAGCCCAATAACCGGGCCGTTAAAACGTTCATCTTATTCATTCACTCAACAATATTGACATCCGTGACCCCGTGTCCGGAAACGACATTCAGGACTTGGGTTTAAAGGTAAAGACAATCTCCCGATCAAACAAGGCCGGGTCGGGCGGCCGGGGCAAAGGCGAGGCCTTGTACACCGCTGTTTCCACCGAACGACGAAACACCTCGTCACCAAGGCACTGGGTCACCGTGACATTGATCACTTCACCCCCGGGAATCTGCTGCACCACCACCTTGCAGGACAGCCCCTGCCTGGCGCTGGGCGGACGAATCCAGTTACGCTCCACCTTGTTCTGGATATCGGCGATATATTGCCCTCGCAGGGACGACAGGCGTTTTTGTTCCGCGGCCTGCAGGCGTTGGTGCTCGGCCTCCAACTCCGCGCGACGCGCCGCGGCCTCCGCATCCCGCCGACGTTTTTCCTCCAGCAGTTTACGTTTGGCGGCCACATCCGCCAAGCGTTTCTCCTCGGCAAGACGCTTTTGCTCCAGGGCCTTTTTCTCGGCCGCCAGGCGTTCCATTTCTTTTTTCTTCCTTGCCCGCTCGGCGGCAATGCGCTTTTCCTCGGCCTTGCGCTGCTTTTGCAGTTTTTTCTGGCGTTTCTTCTCCGCCTCGCGTTCCTTGCGCAGCTTGGCCAGACGTTTTTCCTCACGCTGACGCTTTTTTTTCAGCTCGCGGGCCTTTTGTTCCAGCCTGCGCTGTTTGGCCAGTTCCTTCTTTTTCTTCTTCTGCTCGGCCTTTTTCAGCTTCTCCACTTCGGCAAGGATCTTTTTCTCATCCACTGCCACGGCCTTGACGATATCCACTTTCTGTTGCGCCGGGGTGGGCACATCGTTCCACTCCAGGCTGACGAACAACACCGCACCAAGCACCACATGTACCAGAATGGCATAGACCATGGCGCGGGGGTTCTGCAGGATTTCTTTGAGTAAGGCTCGCACTGTTTTTATTATTTGCTACTTGGTATCTTCGGGCGTTTCGGTGATCAGCCCGACACTGGGTGCCCCGGCCTTTTGCAATAGCGCCATAGCCACCACCACCTTGCCATATTCCACATGGGTATCGCCGCGCACCATAATGGGCGTCTTGGGCCGGTGGCGCAGCACCGCCGCCACCTTGGTAACCAGGGTCTGGTGATCAATAGGTTCGTCAGGCTTGTCACCCACGCTGAGGTAGTATTCACCCTTCGCAGTAACGGTAACCACCAGTGGCTCGTCACTTTCTCCGGCCATGGGTTCGGCCTCCGCCTGTGGCAACTCCACCGCCACCCCTGCCGTCAGCAACGGTGCGGTGATCATAAAGATCACCAGCAACACCAGCATAACGTCGATGTAGGGCACCACGTTGATCTCCGACATGGGCTTGCGACGCACCTTTTTGATCTGTGCAGTCATTTATTTGTGCGCCTGCCGCTGCAGGATACTGGCGAATTCCTCAGAGAAGGTTTCGTAACGATTGATCAACCGTTCAAGCTCGGTGTTGAAACGGTTGTAACCGATCACCGCCGGGATCGCCGCGAACAGACCCATGGCGGTAGCCACCAGGGCCTCGGCAATGCCCGGCGCTACCATGGCAATGGTGGCCTGTTTGACGTTGCCCAGGGCGCGGAAGGAATTCATGATACCCCACACCGTGCCGAACAGGCCCACGTAGGGACTGGTGGAACCCACGGTGGCAAGAAAGGGCAGGTGCAATTCCAACTTGTCGGTTTCCCGCGACAGGGCCACACGCATGGCCCGCTGCGCACCTTCCAGCACGGTTCTCGGGTCGACACCCTCCTGCTTGCGCAGACGGGCAAATTCCTTGAACCCGGCCTCGAAGATCACCGCCAGGCCCGAACTGCCATGACGCCCGGAGGTCACCTGGTTGTAGAGGTTGGACAGGTCGCCGCCGGACCAGAACTTTTCCTCAAATTCTTCGGCCTCGACACGGGCATTGGCCAGCATGCGCCGCTTCTGGAAAATGACATTCCAGGAAAACAGCGAGGCAATGAGCAGCAGCAGCAGCACCAGTTGCACCAGCACGCTGGCGTTGGTGATGAGTGAAAGAATGGATAAATCAGCTGTCACGCAAAATCTCCTCTCGGACGTGGACGGGCATGGCGCGCGGCTTCAGGGTGACAGCATCGAGGCAGGCGATCTTGACCTGTCCCTGACACAACAACGCGCCACTCGCCTCTCCTTCAGTCCCCTTGTTAGTTATCAGGTTTACCGTTTGCTCAAAACTCAAGCTGGCCTTGCCAGAGGCCATTACCTTCACACTCACTGAAAGCAGCTGGTTGAAACGGGCCGGTTTGAGATACTCCATTTGCAGCGAACGCACCGCAAAAATCAGCCCATGCTCTCGCGCCAATACATCCTGTTCCACCCCCCGCGCCCGCAACCACTCTGTGCGCGCCCGTTCCATGAATTTCAGGTAATTGGCGTAATAGACCACACCGCCGCTGTCCGTGTCCTCGTAGTAGACCCGCACCGGCCAGGAAAATTCAGCCACAATCATCAGCCATTGTAAGTACGTCCAACCTCATCGCAAAAGTGTCTAGTGACTAGGGGCTAGTAACGAGGAAAACACAACAACCGTCTTTCCTAGTTACTCGTCCCTCGTTCCTCGGTACTAAATTATGCGGGTTCCGAGTCCTCGAATAAATCCCCACCCAATTCCGGCCTGGCTGGCGCAGCAAAACCAAAGTGCAGATAGGCACTGCGGGTGGCCAGCCGGCCACGGGGCGAGCGCATCAAAAACCCCTGCTGGATGAGATAGGGTTCCAACACATCCTCGATGGTGCCGCGCTCCTCGCCGATGGCGGCGGCCAGGTTGTCCACCCCCACCGGCCCGCCGTCGAATTTTTCGATTACCGCTAACATCAATTTGCGGTCCAGCATATCGAAGCCGTTTTCGTCCACATCCAGCAGGTCCAGGGCACGGCCGGCCACGGCGTTGGTGATATTGCCGTCGGCCTTCACCTCCGCGTAATCACGCACCCGGCGCAGCAGGCGGTTGGCGATGCGTGGCGTGCCTCGCGCGCGCCTGGCGATCTCCCCTGCGCCGCCATCGTCCAGCGCCACACCGAGGATGCCGGCGGCGCGCTGCACGATATGTGCGAGGTCGGCCATGGAATAGAACTCCAGGCGCTGCACAATGCCAAAGCGGTCACGCAGCGGTGAGGTGAGCAGGCCGGCGCGGGTGGTGGCCCCCACCAGGGTAAACGGCGGCAGGTCCAGTTTCACCGAGCGTGCCGCCGGACCCTCACCGATCATGATATCCAGCTGGTAGTCCTCCATGGCTGGGTACAGCACCTCCTCCACCACCGGCGAGAGGCGGTGGATTTCGTCCACGAACAGCACGTCGTGGGGCTCGAGGTTGGTGAGCAGGGCCGCCAGGTCGCCGGGGCGTTCCAGCACCGGGCCGGAGGTGTGGCGCAGGCTGACCCCCATCTCGGTGGCGATGATGTGTGCCAGGGTGGTCTTGCCCAGTCCGGGGGGACCGAAGATCAGGGTGTGATCCAGGGCCTCGCTGCGTCCCCGGGCGGCGGAAACGAAGATCTCCATTTGCTCTTTGACCGCCGGCTGGCCCACGTAATCGGCCAGGGTGTTGGGGCGGATGGCGCGATCCTGCGCTTCTTCGTGCTGCTCGCGGACGGTGGCCGCCGGTGCGATGAGACGGTCGGTTTCGATCATGGGGCAGAGTGTACTACAGCCATGGCGGCCATGCCCTGTTCGGTCGTACAATGCCCACATACCGTGTCGTTTACCGAGGAATCCTCGTCATGCCTTCCCTGTCATCATCATCGATCCTGTCCCTGCTTGGCACTGCCGCGCTGCTCGCCAGCCTGAGCGCCTGTGATTCCGGCACCCCGCCGGTGCCGAAGAACCCGGTCCCGGAAAGGCCGGCCAGTGAGAAGATCACCCTGGTGTCCGGCTGCAACAGTTGTCATGGCGAGGATGGTGTGGGCAACAATCCGGACGTGCCTTTCATCGCAGGCCAACATGCCGACTATCTCGAACGCGCCCTGCGCGAATACCTGATCGGTGATCGCAAACACGAATTGATGCGCGCCGCGGTGTTTGATCTCGATGTCGCTCAACGCCATCAATTGGCCAGGCATTACGCCGGGCTGAATAGCCCATGGAAAAAAACCGCTCCCCAGCCAACATCGGGAAAAAACGCTGAACAGACCCGCGACATTCGCGCCGGCAAGGCTCTGTCCCGGCCCTGCGCCGGCTGTCATGGCAAGGATGGCAACAGCATCAAGGAGGGGGTGCCCAGTCTGGCTGGCCTGCAGGCGGAATATTTCATCCCCGCCCTCAAGAGTTACCTGCAGGGCACGCGCCAGGGCGCCGCCATCATGAAGAACTTCAAGCTCAGTCTCAGTGAACGAGACATCCGCCAACTGGCAGCCTATTTCGCTGTGCAAAAACGCCAGCGTTCCCCCTTGGGCAAACGCCTCAAGGCCAGTGAGGCCAGTGACAAACTGGCCCATCGCTGCCTGGGCTGTCACGGAAAAGACGGCAACAGCACCCACCCGGCCATCCCCAGCCTGGCCGGACAAAACGCCGCCTATCTGATCAAGGCCATGCAAGCCTATCGTGACAACAAACGCCAGAACAAATTAATGACGGATATGGCCCACGGACTCAGTGACAAGGCCATCCGCCGTAATGCCATTTATTTTGCCACCCGCACCCCCATGAACCTGGCAATGCAGCCATCAAGCCGAACCGACAAGGCAACATTTGATCCCCTGGGCGACGGCGCGCAACTGGCTGCCTCCTGTAACGGCTGCCACGGCGACAAGGGCAACAGCACCACCCGCGACGTACCGCGTCTTGCCGGCCTGGCCCAGGCCTATTTACAGCATGCCATTGGCGCCTACCGAGAGGGCCGGCGCCAACACGCCATGATGCAAATGCTCACCCGTTATCTCAGTGATACCGATATCGAAAAGCTGGCCCTGTACTACGCCAGCCAGACACCGGCCACGAAAACCGGCAAGGCGCCCGTGGAGACCAAACTGACCGAAAGCTGCGCCGGCTGTCATGGTGAGGACGGCAACAGCGCCACCCCCACCACCCCCAGCCTGGCCGGACAACAGGCCGATTACATCATTGCCGCCCTGCAGGCCTACAAAAAGGGCGCGCGTGAGAATGAAGACATGCAGGGTGCTGCGGCCGAACTGGACAGAAAGGCCATGCGCATACTGGCCGACCACTACTCCCGGTTAGAGCCAAAACAGGCTGCGGTAAGAATGTTTGAAACACCTCAAAGCCTGGCGCAAAAATGTGATCGCTGCCATGGCAAAAATGGTGGAGAACCCGACCCGGACAAACCCCGCATCGCCGGCCAGCGGCGTGCCTATCTGGTAAAGGCCCTGCAGGCTTTCAAAAACAAGGAGCGCCTGAATCCCACCATGTACAAAATGGTGGGACATCTGAGCCGTGTGGAGATCGAGGCTATCGCCAGCCACTATGCCAATCAATAGGCGCGGGCAATAAGACAGAGCCCAGTCTGATTATTGCTCGACCGCCATGCGCTTTTTGGTCCGCGCCACGATGCCCGTATCTGCAACGGCCTGTTTGATCTCGGCAACATCCAGCACAAAGGGGCGCACCTGATCCTTGTTGATCAGGCCATCGAGCAGCCCCTTCGGCTTGCTGAACCGGCTACGGCAAGCGCGGTGGCTTTGCAGCTTGTCGTCCCTGGGGCAGGCGAAGGAGCCATCCGTACGACTGTAGCTCAGCGGCTCGGTGCCGAAATAAACCACCACGCGTTGACCGTCGGTCCATAACACCTCCGTACCTTCCGGCACCTCACGAACACCACCCGTGGGCTTGGCAAAGGCCTTGGCATCGAAGGAATCATACATCATGCGCCAGCGGCCATCGGTCTTCTCCAGCAAGTAGGCATAACCCGAACCCGCAGCCCCCATCTTTTCCGAGATACGATAGGCAGGATTGCCGCCGTCTTGTCCAACTGCAATATCGACACCTCGGGAGAAATCCCTGACGCCGACACTTTGCGTTGTCTGACAAGCCACCAGCATGGACATGTTCAAAAAGGAAACTGCCAGCGGGAACAGATAGCCACTATAAATTTTCTTATGGATCATTGTCTTTCTTCTTGAAAGTTTCGCAAAAATCAATCTACAACTCACCGTGCTAGCCTCAAAACAACACATTGTTTTGCCCGGCAGAACCAAAGTCGACTATTCATTGTCTCAAAATTATTGCTGCAGGATCATTTACCCGTGTGGGAGCACCCGCATTTCGCTAGCCTCCATCAAATAGATCAGGGTGATCTATTTGATGGACAGGTTAAGAATAAAATAACTCTGGCTCGTATTAGAAACAAGGGTGTTCCAGCGTGTCAAACGCATCTCCCCGCATACCCTCCGGCAACATCGCGTATGCGCTGACGATTCTCGTTTTACCTTGATCCGGCCAGACCTTCAGGCTTGATAGCCATGGTGCAAACTGTGGGCTACACGGGGCTACGTGATGGTACAACACTATGGTGCAACACTACGCAGGGCCAGGCGAATCACCTCCTCACTCGCCAGGCCCTCGCAGTCCAGGCTGGAGACCATCCTGCTGGCCTCCTGCGGTTTGTAACCCAGGGCAATCAGCGCTCCGACGGCGTCCTTTATGGCATCACTCTCGGGCGCTAGTACCTGCTTGACACCCTCCGCAGGCAAGGTCATACCCTGCCAACCCTTGAGTCGGTCTTTCATCTCCACTACCAGGCGTTCCGCGGTTTTTTTACCCACACCAGGCAAATTGGTGAGGGTCGCAGAATCCCCACCCTGTACACAGGCCACAAAGTCATTGACGGACATACCTGAGAGAATGGCCAATCCTAGCTTGGGGCCTACGCCGGAGATCTTGATCAGGTTGCGAAACAGCTGCCGGTCCTGTTCGCGTAAAAAGCCGTACAGCACATGGGCATCTTCACGCACCGCAAGATGCGTATGCAGGATGATCTCGTTACCGGTTTCCGGTAGTTCATAAAAGGTGGTCATGGGCGCAGAGACCTCGTAGCCCACACCACCCACCTCTAACAATAATTGGGGAGGTTGTTTTTCCAGCAAGACGCCGCGCAGTCGGCCGATCATGGTTTTTTCGCCTTCCTGAGTTGTGTGCGCAACACGCCGGCCAGTTGCCGGGTATTGACGTGGCATAGTGCCGCGGCCAGGGCATCGGCGGCATCGGCCTGGGGGCAGCCGGGCAGGCTGAGCAACACCCGCACCATGTGCTGCACCTGTTCCTTGGCGGCATTACCCTTGCCCACCACGGACTGTTTGATCTCCGCCGGCGTATATTCGTGCACCGGCACATCGTGACTGATCACCGCGCAAATGGCCGCGCCGCGGGCCTGTCCCAGCTTCAGGGCGGAATCGGCATTGCGATGCATAAAGACCTTTTCAATGGACATCTCGTCTGGCTGATGTGTCTGCACCAGCTCGCTAACCCCGGCAAAGATCACTCCGAGACGTTCGGCCCAGTTGTCGCCGCTGACGCGGATAAAACCGCTGGTAACATAACTTGATTTAGCACCATCGGTCTCGATCACCCCGAAGCCGGTGAAGCGGGAACCGGGGTCGATGCCTAGAATTACCACAGGGGAAAGGGGAAAGGGGAAAGGGGAAAGGGAAAGAAAAAAGCCGCAGGCGAATAAAAAAGGCTGGCACTACTCCTTTCCTCTTTCCCCTTTTCTCTTTTCTCTTCCAACAACATTCCCGTTACGCCGATAGTTGTTTCATGACTTCATCGGAGAAGTCGGCATTGGTGTGCACACTCTGCACATCATCCAGGTCCTCGAGCATGTCGATGAGGCGCATCACCTTTTCCGCGTCCTCCAGTTCCAGTTCCACGGAGGTGGAGGCCTGTTGCACCACCTCGGCATTATCAGGTTCGAAGCCGGCGGCAATCATCGCCTCCTTCACCGGCACCAGTTCCTCCCAGGGGGTGATTACGTCGATGCTGCCATCGTCGTTGGTCACCACGTCGTCGGCGCCGGCCTCCAGCGCCGCTTCCATGATGGCGTCCTCGTCCGCCCCGGCGGCGTAGCTGATCATTCCCAGCTTGGTGAACAGATAGGCGACGGAGCCATCGGTGCCCAGATTACCACCGGACTTGCTAAAGGCATGGCGCACCTCGGAGACGGTGCGGTTGCGATTGTCGGTCAGGCAGTCCACCATCACCGCCACTCCCGCGGGGCCGTAGCCCTCATAGCGAATCTCGTCGTAATTCTCACTGTCTTCAGCCCCGGCGCCTCGCTTGATGGCATTTTCCACCGTATCCTTTTTCATGTTGGCACCCAGCGCTTTGCTCACCGCATCCCGCAGGCGGGGATTGCTGTCCTGATCCGGGCCGCCCATCTTTGCCGCCACCACGATCTCGCGGATCAGCTTGGTGAAAATCTTGCCGCGCTTGGCATCCTGGGCCGCCTTGCGATGTTTGATGTTGGCCCACTTGCTGTGTCCTGCCATGTCTACCTCGAAAACAAATAATAATTCCGGCATTGTACCCCAAGACGGGGCACCGCTTAACAGGCTATTAATTTGCACATGATCCAGACAAATGCTCTTTCACTCTTTGAGACAGGTTCAGCTGTCTGCCTTGTCCTTGGGGGATTGTGCAGGGGTGTGAACACGTTTTTTGTGAGGGCGCAGCAGATCGAGAAGACCGATAGCCAGGGGCAGCAGCTTGAGCATCAATGGGGCGATGAAGGCGCGCCCCGCATCGGTGTTGAACCAGGCTAGCAGGGAGAGCACGGCGGAGCGCCATTGCCCCCGGGTCACGGCGCTGAGAACCGGGCCGATGTCCAGACCGGCGTCCACCTCGCGAAGACGGGCCTTGGCCTGGGCCACACTGAGCCGGCGCCGTGGCGTGTGCCGGCCATCGAGCACGGCGCGAAAGCGCCGCCGGGCCTCTTCGCTGCTCAGCGGTTCCATGCCATGGCCATGCGTCCCACGATGAAAGCCAGGATCAGCGCCAGCAGGGACATGAGCAGCGCCGCCGCAGGGGGATTGAGCCAGATGGCGGTGTATTGATAGACCCCCCAGAGAAAGAAGCCCACCCCCACCAGGCCGATGAGCATGGCCAGCAGGACAAAGGCCAACCCCCAGCCCAGGCGCAGGGTGGCATCGCGCAGGCTGCGGCCCTCGGCCTCCAGCAGGTCGAGGAAGGCGATCACCAGATCCGATATCGTGGTCTTCATAAGGCCCCCTATTTCAGCAGTTTGCCGGCCAGATAGCCCACACCAAAGGCCACCGCGAGGCTGGCCAGCGGATGTTCGGCCACCTCGGCATTGATATCCTCGAGGGTCTGCTCGCTGTGCTGGCGGGTCTCCTCCAGCTTGCGGCGAAATTCCTGCCACTGGCTTTCGTCCTCAGGGGCCGGAGCCGTGGCGGCCTCGGCCTCGGCATCGCCCTCCACCTTGGCACCGGCATTCTTCTGCTGGGCCTGGAGAAAAGCCGTAAAGCTGTCCGCCAACTCTGCCAGGTCTGCGCGCAGCGCATCGATATCCGCGCGCAGATCCCCCGTCTCGTCTCGTCCTGCCGTCTTGTCTGTCATCGCATTCACCTCGTCTGTGCGCAACTATTAATCATCTCAAATATCTACAGCGTTACTCTCCCCGTGTAGGAGCGCCTTTCCAGGGGTGAATCGCGCCTGGAAAGGCGCTCCCACGGATTTGGCACTGCACAAGTGCTATAGGATTGGCTTGCCTTCACTACTCTTCCGGCATTCCCAAGGTGGCGCATGTCCAGCGGTATCTGTTAAACCTATTATTGGGACACTTAATAAATGATCAATATTCACCCTGTCGCGCTGCTGTCCCGTTCACTTTGTTATCGATCATTCCGGCACGGGCCGGTATCTAGAATGTCGTTGAACCAAAAGTAGGCGTTCTTTGGTGACCACTGGATTATTCGCTGCGCTCACCCTTCGGGCCGCCTGTGGCGTTCAACGCGCTTCGCGCTTATGTTCCGGCCTGCGCCAGAATGACGGTAGAGGTTTCCGACTATTCATGTCGCAAATTATCAAATCATGCTACAACTCATGAAAAACAATCACTGCTGTCCCGTTAACTTCAGATTCGTCATTCCGGCGAAGGCCGGAATCCAGTGATTTCAGCAGGTTACTGGATCCCGGCCTTCGCCGGGATGACGAAAAAAGACCAGCGCTATTCATGTCTCCAGTGCCGCATGGCTCGCTGTTTTCCCGTTTTTTCAACAGCTTCGCCAAATCAAAAGGCAGGTTTACGGGACAGCAGTGAAAAACAATCTATTTCGCCTACGAATGTGGAGTTTAGCCGGACAGTAGTGCCCCTGTGGTTTACCCACAGTGTAGTACGCCCCGCCCCGCTGACTGTCAATAACTGCAACGCACATGGCCTAACCACAGATGGAGGCCGCTAGTCCTCCCGTGGCGGGTGAATTACCTCATTGATGGCGGAATAATCCGTGTCCGCCAGACCCTTGGCCAGGGCAATAGCCACGGTATCGCGCACCCCCTGCAGGCAGGCGGCGGTGAGGCCGTGCTCATCCGCGGCATCGAGGAACAGGTCGGTGTCTTTCAGCAGATGGCGGGTGGGGAAATTGGGCTGGGCATAGTCCCGCTCCAGCATGCGCAGCAGTTTCTTGTCGAAGGTGGGGGCATAGAGGGCTGAGTCGCGCAGCATATCCATGAACAGTTCCACACGCACACCCTCCTTCTGGATCAGCCCGAGACTTAGACTGAAGCTGGCGGTGAGTCCGGCAATGAGCTGGTTGAAGGCCAGTTTCATGGCCGCCGCCTGCCCCACCGCCCCAACATGAAGGGGATTCTCGCCGAACACCGCGAGCAGGGGCTGATAGTGCTCGAATTGCGCCGGGCTGGCACCCACCATCAGCAGCAGACTGCCCTTCCTTGCCTCGGGGATACTGCCTAGCACCGGAGCCTCGAGATACTCGGCGCCGTGGGCGATGGCGGCATCCTGCAGGGCACGGCTGTGGGAGGGGCCGATGGTGGCCATCTGCAACAGGGTCTTGCCCTCCAGCAGGCTGGCGCGCTCGGCGGGAAACAGGACCTCCTGGATGGCCCGCTGGTCCGCCAGCCAGGTGATCAGCAGCTCTGCGGACTTGATGGCCTGGGCCGGTGTCGCTGCCTGCAGGGCGCCCCGGGCCACCAGGGGTGCAGCCTTTTCCGGCGAGCGGTTCCACACCACTACCTTGTAGCCGGCATCCAGCAGACGTTCCGCCAGGGGTGCACCCATGAGGCCGGTGCCAAAGATTGCAACAGTAGGCTTGTTCATTTTCTCATTCTCAAATAAATATGTGACAGCTTATCACGCCGAAGACTAAAGCCTGGGCCGGGGGCGTCGCTATTCTGAGGAGATACGAGCCATTGCCGCCTAGGCACTCCTTAGAATTCAGCATCATGCGCAATCATCTTGTTTTTGTCATTGTTATCAATCTGTTGGTCGGCGTCATTCTGGGCTGGGCAGGTCTCAGCCGAATGAATGAACTGCGGCAACTGCACAGCAACATCGCCAAGGAATCTGTGGACTTGGTTGCAAGCAATATCGCCCAATTCATGCGCAACAAAAAAAGATTGACCGGCATTTTCGTTGAAAATGAAACAACAGCGATTCGTCAACTGGCCAACTCTCCGGAAAGTGACGAATTATACGAACAACTCAGACAAAAGGTCGCACACTATTTTCCCAATGTCTTCGCCTTTACCATTGCCGATCCAGCGGGCAACCCGATAGTGGAAGATTTTGATGGCTATGTGGGTGAAACCTGCCTGAAGGATTTATCATTCTTTGCAAAACAGCATGAGTACCGACCACGCATCCACCCCAGTGCGGATGCCTATCACTTCGATGTAATGAGCCAGTATGGAGACGGGGAAGGTATATTTTTCATCAGCTTTCGCGCCGACATCCTGGGCAACACCTTGCAGGCGATAGAGGCATATAATCATCAATTATTGCTAATCATGGAAGCCGGCATGGATCTGATTGAAGTCACGGCAGAAGGCGCAAGAAATCACTGGATACGAGACGATTACCGGCTCAACGATAAAGAAAAGATGCGCATCCTCGCCAATCAACCAGTGCCAGACACGACCTGGAGCGCGATCGACCTGCACCTGCCCACACTCTTCAGTGCAACTCAAAAACAGATCCTTAGTCAGTCTATCGCTACCATGGCAATATTGCTGATTATCAGCATCCTGTTTCTGTCAATTATGGCCCGCACACACAGGCGCCGCGCCGAGGCGGAAAACATTCGCGACCAGTTTCTTTCCACCATCAGCAATGAACTGCGTATTCCGCTCAGCACTGTCTGTAACTCACTAAACCTGGTGCTGGGCGGCATTGGCGGTCAACTGTCCGAGCAAACCCGGAAGCTGACACAAACCGCTTTGCAAAACACGAATCGCATCATTCTGCTGGTCGATGACCTTCTGGATTTACGCAGACTGGAAAACGGAAACATAAAAATCGAGAGCCACCCACTCAATCTGCCGGACATTGTCAGAAACTGTATTCACATCAACCAAGAGTACGCCAAGAGTTTTGGTGTTGAATATCGGTTACACTGCAATGCCTGCACAGAAATACCAGAAAGCAGCAACACATCCTGTGACAACAGACAGGTTATGGTGATGGGTAACAAACGCCGCCTCGAGCAAGCCATCAACAACCTGCTAAGCAATGCAGCCCGGCATGGTGCCAGCAACAGCATTGTTGAAGTAGTGATCTGCCAGAGAGGAAAAATGGTACGACTTGAGGTCAGAGATAAAGGCCCTGGGGTTCCGGCCTCCTTCATCTCGCATACCTTTGAAAAGTTCGGTCAATTGGCAAGAGAAAAATCTCCGCACAACACGGGGCATGGATTGGCCATCATCAACCACATCATCAAGTTACACCATGGACGCGCCGGTTATAAAACAATATCCGGATATGGCGCGGTATTCTTTATTGAATTACCTCTATTGAAACCGGAGACACCCGCAAACGGAATCACTGATCTGCAATGAGGTCGGCCAACGTGCAAGGCTTTTCGATACCATAACCCTGGGCATAATCTACACCCAGCTGCTTGAGCTGCTCAAGAATCTCTTCGTTCTCCACGAATTCGGCGATGACCTTTTTACCCATGAAGTGACCAATCTCACAAATGGATTTAACCACAGCATAATCACTGGGGTTAGTAACCATGTCCTTGACAAAAGCCCCGTCTATTTTCAGATAGTCCACAGGCAGATTCTTCAGATAAGCATAGGACGACATGCCGGTTCCGAAATCATCCAGCGAGAAACGGCAGCCGGTTTCCTTGATCGCGTGAATAAAGTCAACGGCATCGGAAATATTGGCCACCCCAGCTGTTTCGGTAACTTCAAAACTGATCTTCTCCACCGGTACGGCGGAGTCCCGGATCTGTTCCAGAATGAAGGGCAGAAAACTCTCATCATTGAGAGATCGCCCGGAAAGATTGATGGAAAACATATCTACACGTTCAGCCAGGGACTGATGGTGTTGTGTAATCCAGTGAAAGGCGGTCTTGATGACCCAGCGATCCACGTCGGGCATACGCTTGTAGCGTTCCGCTGCCTCGATAAATTCCGGCGTGGAAATGTCGCCGCCATTGAGATCCCAGACACCCAAAAGAATTTCGTAGTGGTCTTTCACCCCACCGCAGGCATTGATAGGCATGATGCGCTGGCAACGTAAATACAGGGTGTCTTCATCCAGAATGCGATCAATCTCCGCCGCCCATTTCATGGCCTTGCGGCGCTGCGAAAGGCCACTGTGGCTGGCGTTGTACAACTGAATGCGATTACCGCCCATCTCCTTGGCAACCCCGCAGCTGGATTCCGCGGCCTGCATCAGTTCGTTGGCCGCCTCGCTGCGATGAGAGATGGGCACCAGCCCCATGCTGAAACCGATGGACAGACGCTTATTGTCCCATTGCAAGCGATAGTCCTGCACCACCTCCATCAATTCCTCGGTAAAATCCAGGGCATCGTCCAGCACACAATCCTTCAGCAGCAAGCCAAATTCGTCACTACCCAGCCGCGCCAATATCCAATCGTCTTCAAGCTGATCGCCAAGCAAAGCGGATATTTCCTTCAGCAATTGATCGCCACCTTCATAGCCACAGGCATTATTGATGATATTGAATTGATCAAGATCGAGAAAACACAAGGCATGACGCGACTTGTTTTCCTTGGCCAGTGAAACCAGATCATTGAGGTGATTTTCAAACTCACGTCGACTGATCAGGCCAGTCAACTGATCATGGGTCGACTGAAACAATAATTGTTGATGCAGATCTTCCAGCATGGCGTATTGCGCCCGATCCATGGCTGGTTCGTTGACCCCATCCAGGACCACAGTGGATCCCGTGCGTAAATCATTGGCCAGCTCATGCACATGCAGCACACACTCCTTCACCCCCAGTACATTGGCCAACACCACGCGCTGGGTCTTTTGTGCTTTCCAGGCAATGCGCAGACGCTTGGCTTCGTCAGTGCCTGCCCCGAATACCAGCCAATCGCCTTCCTGCAGACGATCGGCACGCTTGATCCACAATGCCTGCTCCTCTTCACTGACATCATCCCAGACGACTTGCGGCTGAACAATGCACACCTTATCACTGTTTGAAAGTGCTTCTTCTTCCTGCTGAAAGTGGGCAACGAGTTTTTGCAAATTGGCGTTGTAGGATTTGTCCTGCACATTGAGCAATATATCCAGTTGATGCAGCGCCCGGGCAAACACCTCGGTGGAGCCATCGAATTCTTCGTTAACCAGGGTGACAATCCAATCCAGAGCCTTTTTTACCGCAGGCTGATCCATCTTTTCGGATTCATCCACCAACATTTCCAGTTGGGCCACCTTGTTGATAACCTGACGCACCAGATGGGAACGATCGGTAAACAGGGCGTCGTCGTCTACGGCAATCTTGATGACGGGTAATTCCAGTTGGGCAATCCAGTTGCGGATCTTTTCCGAGACTTTCATATCGGTGGACATCCAGTGGAAGATGTTACTGGCCACATCGATGATACGGCTCTCTCGGACACCGAGATGCTTGCCCGTAGCCCCGGCGCGGGCGCCCAGCACCTTCAGCACCTCGGCCTTGAAATCCCGGATTTCGTTCGTGTCCGCCACGTCGTGCAGGGCCGGCTCCACCAGATCCAGGGCCGCCTGAATCTCTTCACGACTGAAATCATCACCCGCCGATGCCTGGCCGTCTCCTGCCTCCAGACCCATTCCGGCATTCACAGCGGCCACCGGAATAGTTCTCCCAACCAGACCCTCGGCAGTGTCCTTGCCCAGTCGTTGGCTGAGTTGTTGTTGTAAGGTTTTCAATTCTCCCACCAGCTGATACAGATCCTGGCCGGAGGGAGGCAGAACATCGGACGCCTGGGCAGTCGGGTTATCCGCAGCCTGTGACACCGGCGCCTCTTCCACGGCCGCCTTCGCCGGCACGACCTCCTGTTCGGCTTTTCGAGCAGGTGCGGCAGACTGCGCTTCCTCCTGTTCTTCTTCCTGGTCTTCTTGAGCCGGTTTCGGGGTGGAATACTGGATCACCGGCATCACGTCGTTATCGATGAAGTACTGGTTGATCTTGCTGTACACGTTGTCCAGACATTCCAGCAACACGTTGCGGAATACCTTGTAACAGGCCAGGTTGACCTTGTGACGCAGATCCAGGGGCTTGAGGGCATCGTGAAACAGGCGCGAAAACAGTGCCGGGCCGTAGGGGTTGTTCACCCGGCGAATGTCAGCGTCATACAACAGGCTGAGGCGTTTTTCGATTTCCGTGAGCACTTCCTTGTTGCGAGACTCCACGGAGTCCACGGTGGCGGTGTCGGCCAGCCAGTCATCGAACACCTCGTCATCCACAATGGACAGGGAACTGACATTGGCCGTACTGGTTTCACTGTCGACAAACGCAGGAACATCCGGAGAATAGCTGGCAAGCTGAGCCTCTACCGATTCCAGGAACTGTTTGCGCAGCTGGTCTTTGACATTGTTGAGCACCTTCAGGGCATCGAAGTAAGCATTCTGTTCCGTGATATCCAGTGCCGTCTTGGAAACCTCGAATAAATAATCCACCACGTCTTCATGGAAACGGGCCACCAGACTGGCCGCCGCACGATTCACCATGTGATCACAGGACTGGATGATCTCCTGCGCACTCTTGCCATTGAAGCGAGCCGAGCTCAGAGAGGATTGTGTGGCCGTATCCTCTTGCTTGCACAGGGACGTGGCATGGTCGAGGAGTATCTGCAAGGCGCGCAGATCCGGGTTGAGAAAACGCAACGCCAGGCCGTCTCGGGGCTTGCGCACCACATGGGCATTAAACGTCAATGTCTTGTAACCGCCGGCCACTGGCACACTGCACTCCACACTGACCTGTTCATCCTTGGCCGGTGAGCACAGATGCGCCACCTTGGACTCATCCGTCAGTGGCTCGAACGCCAGGTACATGCCCCCCAGACAGAAATCCCGCACCAGACAGTCCCGCGCCACACTGCCCTCGGAATTGACCCGGGCGCGCAGATTGACCGGGAAACGCTCATAGGCTCGCCGCTCCCGGCCGATCGGTGCCGAACCGGCGGGGACATCGTTTCCAGTCTCCCCAACCGGCTGGCCCTGATTGTCGTCTGGTTTCATATAACATCCAAAATTCAGCGAGTTACGGGTTTACCGCCGCCTGACAGCCAACCCATGGCCGCCACCTCTTTTTATCGGCAGGCAGTGATGAATCTTTGAACGCAATCAACCTTCAACTGATTGCCTGTAGGATACAGCGCCGGATTGACCATATTAATAAGAATATGTTAATATTTGAATATGTCACCCTCGTTCGAGGCAGGGTGTTAAATCACTGAACAGAGGAATTAACCATGAGTATTGACAAGATTGTTATGGCCTTTGCGGGCAGCGTCATCCTGGCCAGCCTGGCCCTGTCACAACTGCATTCGGTCAACTGGCTGTGGCTCACCGCCTTCGTAGGCGCCAACATGCTGCAGGCGGCCTTCACCGGCTTCTGTCCGCTGGCGATGATTCTCAAGGCCGCCGGCGCCAAGCCCGGGCAGGCCTTCAGTTAAGCGCTGTTGTAAAGCACCAAGTACAGTTCAATAAAAAAACGCCGTCACGGATTGCCGTGACGGCGTTTTTATTGCCGGTGAGGGAGGATTTTCGCCCAAGCCCTCAATCGAAACGTCCGTGGTGCAGAAACTGACACACCGCCCGGGCTACCTCGCGGGAAAACAACAGCCCCACGTGATTGAGGTGAAACAGCCGATAATCGGTCATCCCCGGCAGACGGGTCTCCGCCACCGACACCGCGCCATCATTGGGCCCGCTCAAACCACCCAGCAGCCGCCCCACTCCCAGGCTCACATCCCCTGCAATCACCCCAGCTCACGACGCCACCCTTCCCAGGCCGGCACATCGCCGCGCAGGCCGTGCTTGAGGCTCTTGCCCAGCAGCGCCTGGCCAAAGGGATTACGGCCCATGCGCCGGGCCACGGCACTGCCGGCGTGAGGCGTACCCAGGGTGACAACCCGTCCCGGACGCTGGTGGGGAAAATCATGGAAAAACTGCCTCACTAGCAAACCACCCAGGCTATGGGCCACGAAGTGTACTTCGGGGGTCTCGATCTTTTGCACGAAGGCCTGTAGGCGTCGGGCGTTGTGGCGCAGGTCGCAGCGCACGCTGGGATAGTGAAAGGGATATGGCCGGAAGCCGCAATGTCTCAAACGCCGGCCCAACAAGGACATCTCCGCCCCCGGCATCCAGATGCCGTGAACGAGAACGACGGCCGGCTGGCTGGGCGCCACGGGAGTGTTCAGGGGGAAACGTCGAGCATGCGGTTGAGGGCCAGCAAGGCCTGCTCCGCCTCCTCCGGCGCCACCGAAATGCGGTTCACCACGTTGCCTTCCAGCAGGTTCTCCAGGGTCCACAACAGGCTGGAAGGGCTGATGCGGTACATGGTGGAACACATGCATACGGTGTCGGACATAAAATGGATATTCTTGCCCTCGTGCCGGTACTGCTCGTGCAGGCGGTTGACCATGTTCAGCTCCGTGCCCACCAGCCAGCGGGTGCCCGGCGCGGAATCACGAATCGTGGCGATGATGTATTCCGTGGAACCCACGTAGTCCGATTTCCGGCACACCTCGAAGGAGGACTCGGGGTGGGAGATCACCTTGCCCTCGGGACACTGTGCCCTGAAGCGATCGATGTCCTCGGGTTTGAACAACTGGTGTACCGAGCAAAAACCCTTCCACAAAATGATCTTGGCCTTTTTGATCTGCTCGGGGGTGAGCCCGCCCATGGGCAGGTCATAATCCCACACCACCATCTCCTCCAGCGGGATGCCCATGGTATAGCCGGTGTTGCGGCCCAGGTGCTGGTCGGGGAAAAACAGCACCTTCTTCCGCTGTTCGAAGGCCCACTCCAGCACATTGCGCGCATTGGTGGAGGTGCAGACGATGCCGCCGTGACGGCCGCAGAAGGCCTTCAGGTCGGCCGCGGAATTGATGTAGGTCATGGGCGTGACCTGCTCGTCCGGTTCCAGCACCTCGGCCAGCTCGCGCCAGGCCCGCTCCACGTTGGCCAGGTTGGCCATGTCTGCCATGGAACAGCCAGCGGCCAGATCGGGGAGGATGGAAATCTGCTCCGGGCGGGAGACGATGTCCGCCACCTCGGCCATGAAATGCACACCGCAGAAGACGATGTACTCGGCCTTTGAATCGGCCGCACTGCGCGACAGCTTCAGCGAGTCGCCGCTGACGTCGGCATGGCGGAAGGTCTCCTCGCGCTGGTAATGATGACCGAGGATGATCAGGCGCTCGCCCAGCGCCGCCTTGGCGGCGGCGATGCGCGCCTGGATCTCGTCCTCGGCCAGGGCGGTAAACTGTTGTACGTCGATGGGATTTGCAGACATGGGTCAGGCTCTCGTTACGTCGATGAGAGGATGGTATCACTTTGAATTTGAAGTACAACCGGGTCAAAAGCTTGCCACAGAGGCCACAGAGGGCACAGAGAAAACTGCCACAACCTGGACTCTCTGTGTTCCTCTGTGTGCTCTGTGGCTAAGCCATCTAGCACGTGTTTTGTGCCCACGTGGAATGTACCAATTGGCGCGTGGGCACAAAACACGTGCCCACCCTCTAGCTACAGCTATTCCTCTTCCGTCCCACCCGCAGCCACCTTGGGCTTGGCGCGCAATTTGATGCCCAGCTCGCGCAGTTGGGTAGGATTCACCTCCGAGGGCGCATTGGTCAACAGGCAGGCGGCGCTCTGGGTCTTGGGGAAGGCCATCACCTCGCGGATGCTGGGGGCGCCGGTCATCAGCATCACCAGCCGGTCCAGGCCGAAGGCGATGCCACCGTGGGGCGGGCAGCCGTATTTCAGGGCGTCCAGGAGGAAGCCGAACTTGGTCTGTGCTTCGTATTCATCGATGCCCAGTTTGTCGAACACCTCCTGCTGCACCTCCTTGCGGTAGATACGCTGCGAACCGCCGCCCACCTCGGTGCCGTTGAGCACCATGTCGTAAGCGCGGGACAGGCAGGCGCCGGGGTCGGAATGCAGCAGTTCCAGGTGCTCCTCCTTGGGCGCGGTGAAGGGGTGATGCAGGGCCGTCCAACGTCCTTCTGTACCGGAAGCATCGTGCTCGAACATGGGGAAGTCCACCACCCACAGCGGCCGCCAGCCGCGCTCCACCAGGCCGCGATCGTGGCCCAGCTTGACACGCAGCGCACCCAGGGCCTCGCTGACGATATTGGCCTTGTCGGCGCCGAAGAACACCAGGTCGCCGTCCTCGGCACCGGTGCGCTGCATGATGCCGTCGATGGTGGCGTCCGGCAGGAATTTGAGGATCGGCGACTGCAGGCCGTCGCGGCCCTTCGCAAGCTCGTTGACCTTGATGTAGGCCAGGCCCTTGGCGCCGTAGATGCCCACGTATTGGGTGTAATCGTCGATTTCCTTGCGGGTCAGCTCGCCGCCTTGTGGTAAACGCAACGCGGTTACGCGGCCCTTGGGGTCCTTGGCCGGGCCGGCGAAGACCTTGAATTCCACCTCCTGCATCAGGTCGGCCACGTCCACCAGCTCCAGGGGGATGCGCAGGTCCGGCTTGTCGGAGCCGAAACGCGCCATGGCCTCGGCGTAGGACATGCGCGGGAAGGGATTGGGCAGGGTCTCCTCCAGCACATGGGCGAACAGTTCGCGCATCATCTCTTCCATCAGCCCCATGAGCTCTTCCTCGTCCATGAACGAGGCCTCGATGTCCAGCTGGGTGAACTCGGGCTGGCGGTCGGCGCGCAGGTCCTCGTCGCGGAAGCAGCGCACGATCTGATAATAACGGTCCATGCCGGACATCATCAGCAACTGCTTGAACAGCTGTGGTGACTGGGGCAGGGCAAAGAACTGGCCGGGATGGGTGCGGCTGGGCACCAGGTAGTCGCGTGCGCCCTCGGGGGTGGCAGCGGTGAGCATGGGGGTCTCGATGTCCAGAAAGCCCTTTTCATCCAGTGAGTTGCGCAGCACGCGCACGATCTCGGAACGCAGTTTGAGGCGCTGGAACATGGCCGGACGGCGCAGGTCCACATAGCGGTAGCGCAGACGGTGTTCCTCGGAGACCTCGTCATCCTCGATGTCCAGCATGAACGGCGGGGTGTCGGCGCGGTTGAAGATCTCCAGTTCCTTGCCCAGCACCTCCACCCTGCCGGTGGGCATGTCGGGATTCTCGGTGCCCTCGGGGCGCTGGCGCACCCGGCCCACCACCTTGAGCACATACTCGTTGCGCACACTTTCCGCCAGCGCGAAGGCCGCTTCGGTATCCGGGTCGAACACCACCTGGGCGATG
>Ga0256832_1000233_pt1 | contig 35105 bp, 30 predicted proteins | sample 134614metaG_FD_190534 | JGI IMG/M metagenome (GOLD analysis project Ga0256832, IMG submission 190534) | Hydrothermal vent microbial communities from Lau Basin, Pacific Ocean - 134-614 | ecosystem: Environmental > Aquatic > Marine > Hydrothermal vents | place: Pacific Ocean: Lau Basin | collected...
TGGTCCGGGGGCGACATTCTGGATGATTATTGCCGGGTTGCTGGGCATGACTACCAAGTTCACCGAAGCTTCCCTGGCGCAGATGTACCGGGAGATTCGTCCCGACGGCCATGTCATGGGAGGCGCCATGGAATATTTGTCCCGGGGATTTTCGGAGATGGGCTGGAAGGGCTTCGGCAAGTCTCTGGCGATTCTGTTTTCTTTCCTCACCATTGGCGCCTCCCTGGGTGGCGGCAATGCGTTCCAGGTAAGCCAGTCCCTGACGGCGGTCAAACAGCAGATTCCCTACCTGGCGCAGGAACCCTGGGTCTATGGCGTGGTGATGGGTATTCTCGTGGGCGTGGTGATCATTGGCGGTATCCGCCGCATCGCCCATGTGGCGGAAGCCATCGTACCCACCATGGTGGGCATCTATCTGACGGCGGCTGGATGGATCATTATTTCCAATGCAGAGCGTGTGCCGGAAGTGTTCAGCCTGATCTTCTCCAGTGCTTTCAGCGTGGAGGCCGGCATGGGCGCGTTCGTCGGTATCATGGCGCAGGGTTTCAAGCGCGCAGCGTTTTCCAGCGAGGCGGGCATTGGTTCGGCGGCCATCGCTCATTCCACCGCCCGCACGCCCTATCCTGTGCGCCAGGGTATCGTGGCCCTCATGGAGCCTTTCATCGACACTGTGGTGATTTGCACCATGACGGCCCTGGTCATCATCATCACTGGCGTATATGACGCCAATGGCCAGCATGCCGAACTCATTGCTAACAATCAGGGCGCCGCCCTTACGGCCATGGCCTTTGGCAGCGTCATCAGCTGGTTTCCTGTGGTGCTGTCCATATCGGTGGTGCTGTTCGCGTATTCCACCATGATTTCCTGGTCCTACTATGGCGAGCGTTGCTGGACCTATTTGTTTGGGGAGCGCTGGTCGCTCATATACAAAGTCGCTTTCGTACTGGTTATCGTGGCCGGTTCCATAGGCAGCGCCTCTCAGGTGCTGAATTTCAGTGATTATCTGCTACTGTCCATGGCCTTTCCCAACATGTTTGCCCTGTATGCTTTGAGCGGGCAGGTGAAGCGCCGGCTCAATGCCTATCTGGCAAAACTGCACAGTGGTGAACTGGTCCGGGAAGTGGGGCGCGGCTGATGGCGTTCGTTGAAAAATCGGCACTGGTGCCCGTGTCTGCGGAAACCCTGTTTGAAATCGTCAATGATGTGGAGAGCTACCCGGAGTTTCTGCCCTGGTGCAAGGATGGTCGCCTGCTGTCGCGCACCGAGGAGGAGCTCTGTGGTGAGATTGTGGTTTCCAAAGCCGGGGTAACCCGGGCGTTCTCCACCTGTAACACCCTGCATCCTTACCAGCGTATCGATATTCATCTGCGCGAAGGGCCTTTCCGTAAGCTGGAAGGCGGCTGGGAGTTCATTGAATTGCGCAAGGATGCCTGCAAGGTGATACTGCGCCTGGAGTTTGAATTTTCAAGTGGCCTGATGGACAAGGCTTTTGGTATCGTATTCTCACAGATCGCCAATTCGCTGGTCGATGCTTTCTGCAAACGCGCCAATGACCTGGCCAGAGGAGCTGCTAAATGATACAGGTTGAAGTTGCCTATGCCTTGTCCGATGAACAGATTGTTCATGTGGTGGAAGGCGAGCCGGGCATGACAGTGCAACAGGCTATCGAGGCATCGGGCATACTCGAAGCCCATCCGGAGATTGACCTGGCAAAAAACAAGGTGGGTGTATTCGGCAAGGCAGCCAAACTGGATGCCGTGCTTTATCCGGGAGACCGCGTGGAAATCTACCGGCCTCTGATTGCCGATCCCAAGGAGGCGCGCAGGAAACGTGCAAGTCAGGGCAAGCAGCTGCGCAAGGGAGGTGGCAGGCAGGCTGACAAGTGATTGATCGAAAAAAGCATAATTTTCAATTGAATAACTCGTATTTGTGACGATGATTTTAAGTCGGTGAACCAGTTAGTTGGTTCTCCTCCTTGACGCTGACAGCAAAAATATCTATTATCGCGCCGCATGAGAGGGCAGGAAGCCCGGTTACGGTTGTTCGCCGGATGGCGTAACAGAAGGGTAATTCCTCAGGTGAATTCCCTGGAACCCCGTTTACGGGGTTTTTTGTTGCTGGAATATCAGGAATGGGCCTCGCGCCCATTTTTTTGTTTTTGGAGTTTTTTTAAAAAGGTAAATGCAGAAAGCATCGGCCAAATTGCAGGAAATCGTACGCGGCGTAGTTGAACCCATGGGATACGAGCTGGTTGGGGTGGAATACCTCAGTGGCTACCAGGGTGGCAACCTGTTGCGCGTCTACATTGACCAGGAAGAAGGCATCAATGTGGATGATTGCGCTGCCGTGAGCCACCAGCTCAGTGGTGTGCTGGACGTGGAAGACCCACTGCCGGGGCAATACAGCCTGGAAGTTTCTTCTCCGGGGCTGGACCGGCCCATTTTCGATGCAGAGCAGTTCGAACGCTACGTCGGACGCAAAGTTAATATAAAGCTTGATCCGTCCATTGGCGGCAGGCGCAAGTACAAGGGGTTGTTGTTGGGGCTCGAAGACGACCACATTCTGGTAGAGGTGGATGGAGAGGTCTATCCTTTATATCTGGATCAGATTCAGGAGGCCCGACTTGTCCCGGAATTCTAATTTATTGAGGGTATGGCGATGACCAAAGAGATCTTGTTCGTCGTGGACGCAGTGTCTAACGAAAAAGAAGTCGAAAAGGACATTATTTTCGAAGCCATCGAGGCGGCGCTTGCTTCTGCGACACGAAAAAAACATGGCGGGGATATTGAAGTCCGCGTGGTCATTGATCGCGAGACCGGGGATTACGACACCTTCCGCCGTTGGCTGGTGGTGGATGACAGCGAGACCCCGGTTCTTGAGAATCCCAAGTCGGAGATCACCCTTAGCGCGGCACGCGCCGAAGATCCGGATGTCCAGCCTGGCGATTATATCGAAGAACCCATGGAGTCCATCGAGTTTGGCCGCATTGCCGCTCAGACCGCCAAGCAGGTTATCGTGCAGAAGGTGCGCGAAGCCGAGCGTGCCAAGGTGGTGGAGGCCTATGAAGACAAGGTCGGGCAGCTTGTTACCGGCCTGGTCAAGCGTCTGGATCGTGGCTCCATTATTCTCGACCTGGGCAACAATGCCGAGGCGATTATTCCCCGCAGTGATGTGATTCCCAAAGAGCCCGTGCGCATTGGCGACCGGCTGCGTGGTTTTCTGAAGGAAATCCGCACGGATGTGCGCGGCCCTCAGTTGTTCGTGTCGCGCACTGCCCCCGAGCTGCTCATCGAGTTGTTCAAACTGGAGGTGCCAGAGGTCGGCGACGGTCTTATCGAGATTCTTGGTGCTGCACGCGACCCCGGTCGCCGCGCCAAGATTGCTGTACGCACCAATGATCCGCGCATCGACCCAGTGGGCGCCTGTGTGGGTATGCGTGGATCCCGGGTGCAGGCCGTGTCCAACGAGCTGGCCGGTGAGCGCGTGGATATCATCCTCTGGGATGAGAATCCCGCCCAGTTCATTATCAATGCCATGTCCCCCGCAGAAGTCTCTTCCATCGTGGTGGACGAAGACGCCCATTCCATGGATATATCCGTGAAAGAGGAAAACCTGTCCCAGGCCATTGGCAGCGGTGGACAGAATATCCGCCTTGCCAGCCAGTTGACCGGTTGGACTCTCAACGTGATGAGTGAGGAAGAACTGGCGGAGAAAGTGGATGCCGAGGCTCAGCAGTATGTGAAGGGCTTCATGGAGCAACTGGACGTGGATGAGGAAGTGGCCGTCATCCTGGCTCAGGAAGGCTTTACCACGGTTGATGAAATAGCTTTCGTGCCGGAAGATGAGCTGCTGGCCATTGAAGAATTCGACGAGGATATCGTCGCGGAGCTGCGCAGCCGCGCCAGTGACGCCCTGCTGACCAATGCAATTGCCAAGGAAGAGAACCTTTCCGATGCAGAGCCTGCAGAGGATCTGCTCAACATGGAGGGAATGACCGAGGATCTGGCGCATCAGCTGGCGTCTGTAGGAGTGATCACCATGGAAGATCTTGCTGAGCAGTCGGTGGATGAGCTCATGGAGCTCGAGGGCATGGATGAAAAGCGCGCCGGTGAACTTATCATGACCGCACGGGCGCCATGGTTTGAAGAGGCCGAATCAGAAACAGAGTCCGAAGGCTAGGAGGTAATGGCATGAGCGATATAACAGTCAGCCAGTTGGCCGCCGCCGTAGGTGTTCCGGTAGATCGTTTGCTGCAGCAACTTGCCCAGGCGGGTCTGGAAAAGAAAAGTGGTGACGATGCGGTTACTGCGGAAGAAAAGATTGAGCTTCTGAGCTATTTGCGCCGCAGTCACGGCAAAACCGAACCCGCGGCCAAGACAGCCAAGACCGGCAAGGTGACCCTGAAGCGCAAGACTACTACAGAGCTGAAGCAGCCGGCATCAGCGGGCCGCTCGCCTTCGGCGCGTGCTGCGCGCACCGCCAAGACGGTGAATGTAGAGGTGCGCCGCAAACGCACTTATGTCAAACAGCCTGCCGCGCAAACGGACAAGGAGCGCCTGCTCCAGGAAGCCGAAGCCGCGAAGAAGGCGCTGGCCGAGCAAGAAGAGCAGCGCCGCCAGGCGGAAGAACAGGAACGCGCCCGCCGCAAAGCCCAGGAAGCCATGTTGCAGGCGGAGAAAGAAGAGAAACAGCGCGCCGAGGAAGCGCGTAACCGCGCAGAAGAGGAAGAACGCAAACGGGTTGAGGCGGAAAAGAAACAGAAGGAAAAAGACCTGGAAATGGCGCGCCGCGCTCAGGAACAGCGCAAGAGCCAGCAGGAAGCACGGGAGCGCAAGGAAAAAGCCCAGCGCCGGGCGGAGGCCGGGAAACCTGGTCGGGGGCGCAAGGAACTGCATGTGGCTGCCGGCAAGAGTGGACGCCGCAAGCCGGCGCGCAAGAACCGGGGACGGGATGCTGCCCAGGCGGATATGGATCATGGGTTCCAGAAGCCTACGGCACCGGTGGTGCATGAAGTAAAGATTCCCGAGAACATCAGCGTGGGAGATCTGGCCCAGCAGATGTCCGTCAAGGCCGCCGAGGTGATCAAAGAGCTCATGAAAATGGGCATGATGGTGACCATCAACCAGGTGTTGGATCAGGATACCGCCGCCCTGGTTGTGGAAGAGATGGGACACAAGGTCATATTCCAGAAAAAAGAGGATGTGGAAGACAAGTTGCTGGCGGAGATCTCTGAAGAACCTCAGGGTGAGCTGCTGCCCCGGGCGCCTGTAGTAACCATCATGGGCCATGTCGATCACGGCAAGACTTCCCTGCTGGACTATATTCGCAAATCCCGGGTGGCTGATGGTGAAGCCGGCGGCATCACCCAGCATATCGGGGCCTACCGGGTGGAAACCGGTCATGGCACTATCACCTTCCTGGATACACCGGGGCACGCGGCTTTTTCCGCCATGCGCGCCCGGGGCGCCAAGGCCACGGATATCATCATTCTGGTGGTGGCGGCAGATGATGGTGTCATGCCTCAGACCAAGGAAGCCGTGCAACACGCCAAAGCCGCGGGTGTTCCGCTCATCGTTGCCGTGAACAAGATCGACAAACCCGAAGCTCAACCGGACCGCGTCATGCAGGAACTGGTGGCCGAGGAAGTGGTGCCTGAAGACTGGGGAGGTGATACTCAGTTCGTCCAGGTTTCCGCCAAGACCGGGCAGGGCGTGGATGAATTGCTGGATGCCATTCTGCTGCAGGCCGAGATCCATGAATTCAAGGCGCCGGTGGAAGGGCTGGCTCAGGGAACCATTGTCGAATCCAGTCTGGACAAAGGCCGTGGCCCCGTGGCAACAGTGCTGGTGCAATCCGGCACCTTGCATAAAGGCGATGCGGTGGTGGCCGGCGTGGAATATGGCCGGGTACGCGCCATGTTCGATGAGAACGGCAAGCCTGTGAAAGAAGCCGGACCTTCAACGCCCGTTGAAGTGCTGGGTCTTTCCGGCACGCCTCAGGCAGGTGACAGCCTGGTCGCATTGAAGAACGAGAAGAAAGCCCGTGAGGTAGCCGAGAAACGCAAGGAACAGCAGCGCGATTCCCGCCTGGCGGAGCAAAAGGCAGCCAAGCTGAACGAGATGTTCACACGCATGGGCGAAGGTGATGTGGCCTACGTGAACCTGATCATCAAGGCTGACGTGCAGGGTTCGGTAGAAGCATTGAAAGAATCCCTGCAAAAGATTCATACGGACGAGGCGCGGGTGAAGATCGTGGCCGCCGGTGTGGGTGGTATCAACGAATCCGATGCCAACCTGGCTCTGACTTCGGGTGCAGCAATCATCGGTTTCAATGTGCGGGCGGACGCTGCTGCACGCAAGGTCATCGAAGAAAGCGATATCGATTTGCGCTACTACAGCATCATCTATGAGGTCATCGATGATGTGAAACAGGCGGTGGCCGGACTGCTCTCGCCGGAGATTCGCGAAGAGATCATCGGCCTGGCCGAAGTGCGCGATGTATTCCGCTCTTCCAAGCTGGGCGCCATTGCCGGTTGCATGGTGGTGGAGGGAGTGGTCAAACGCCACAGCCCCATCCGTGTGCTGCGTGACAACACGGTCATCTATGAAGGTGAGCTGGAATCCCTGCGCCGTCACAAGGACGATGTCAATGAGGTCAAGGCGGGTACTGAATGTGGTATCGGCGTGAAGAACTATAATGACGTCAAACCCGGTGACCAGATAGAAGTGTTCTCCCGCACCGAGGTGCAACGAGAGCTGGAATGAAGGAATTCAGCCGAGCAGACCGTATTGGCTCCCAGATGCAGCGGGAACTCGCCCTGCTGCTGCGGGATGCCGTCAAGGATCCACGCCTGTCGGAAGTGACGGTGCAGGAGGTCCGTGTGACCCGTGATTTGTCTCATGCCAAGGTGTACTTCACCATCCTGGACAAATCAGAAGCTGCATTTTTCACTCATTTGCTCAGCAAGGCCGCAGGTTTTCTGCGCCGCCGTCTGGGGCAGAGCATGAAACTGCGTACTGTCCCCGAACTGAAATTCGTGTACGACAGCTCTATCGAAGAGGGTCAGCGTCTGGAGGCGCTTATCGAAAAAGCGGTTGCCGGCAACGGAGGTGAAGACGATGGGTAGACGCCGTCGCCGCGGCCGCAATATCTCGGGCATCCTGTTGCTGGACAAACCTCTGGGTCTAACTTCCAATGCAGCTTTGCAGGAAGTGAAGCATCTGTACAAGGCCCAGAAGGCGGGTCATACAGGCAGTCTCGATCCTCTGGCTACGGGGCTGTTGCCGTTGTGCTTCGGCAACGCTACCAAGATTTCCGCTTTTCTCCTGGATGCCGACAAGCGTTACCAGGTACGGGTGAAACTGGGTGAGACCACCACCACCGCCGATGCCGAAGGTGAGATCACTGCACGCACTGATGCTGCCCATATCGGGGAATCCGATGTATTGGCGGTGCTACCCCGGTTCACTGGCGAGATCGAACAGCTGCCACCCATGTATTCTGCCCTCAAGCACAAGGGACAGCGTCTTTACCAACTGGCCCGGCAAGGGTTGGAAGTGGAACGCGAGGCGCGCCGCATTACGATTTACGACATGCAGTTGGTTCACTTCGACAGCCCAGAGTTCGACCTGGAAGTACATTGCTCCAAAGGCACTTACGTTCGCACCCTGGCTGAGGATATTGGTAAAGCACTGGGTGTGGGTGCCCACGTGAGCCTGTTGCGCCGTACCCAGGTAGGCCCTTTTTATGAAGAAGGCATGGTTGGCATGGAACAGTTGCAGGGCGCCCTGGAAGAGGAAGGCATGCAGGGGCTGGACAACCTGTTGCTGCCCATAGAAGCGGGCCTGGCGCACTGGCCTGCCGTGCATCTGGGAGCAGATAGCAGTTTCTATATCAAGCAGGGCCAGGCCGTGCAGGTGCCCAAAGCGCCCACAGAAGGCTGGGTGCGCATCTACGGCGTGGATGAAGAGTTCATCGGCGCCGGGGAAATTGATGAGGATGGCCTGGTCGCGCCACGGCGAATGTTGGCGAATCTGGGCTGAATATAGGATAATTGATTTTTTATGGCTGAAAACAAGGTTTTCGGCTTTTTTGTATCGCCAGTTCCGCCTGAACTCATTGTTGGACGGGACGTTGCATGTTGCAGGCGGCAATTTCTATTGGAGAAACTATCATGGCAATGAGTGCAGAGATCAAGAAACAAATTGTGGAAGAATACGGCAAGAGCCCCAACGATACCGGCTCTACTGAAGTGCAGGTCGCTCTTCTGACCTGGCGCATCAATGACCTGACGCCCCATTTCAAGGAGCACAACAAGGATCATCATTCCCGCCAGGGTTTGATCCGCATGGTCAATTCCCGTCGTAAACTCCTCGACTATCTCAAAGGCAAGGACGTGGAGCGCTATCGTGAACTGATCAAGCGTCTCGGCCTGCGTCGTTAATCTCAAGCGAAGGAAACCTTAAGTGACTGCAATCAAAAAAGAGTTCCAGTTCGGCGATCACAAAGTGACGCTGGAAACCGGGGAAGTCGCCCGTCAGGCAGACGGAGCGGTAATCGTGAATATGGATGACACCGTGGTGCTGTGTACCGTGGTGGGTTCCAAGCATGCGATGGAAGGCCGTGATTTCTTTCCTCTGACTGTCGATTACCAGGAGAAGACGTATGCTGCGGGCAAGATCCCCGGCGGTTTCTTCCGCCGTGAAGGGCGGCCCTCGGAGAAGGAGATTCTGGTGGCGCGTCTTATCGACCGTCCGGTGCGCCCCCTGTTTCCCAAGGGCTACACCAATGAGACGCAGATAATCTGCACCGTCATGTCTCTGAATCCCTATGTGGATCCTGAGATTCCCTCTCTTATCGGTACTTCTGCGGCGTTGGCCATTTCCGGCCTGCCTTTCCAGGGGCCGATTGGTGCGGCACGGGTTGGTTACAAGGATGGGCAGTATTTGCTCAATCCTCCCGGCACCGGGTTGAGTGAGGTGACGGATCTGGATCTTGTGGTTGCAGGCACTGACAGCGCTGTGCTCATGGTGGAATCCGAAGCGCGGGAGCTTTCTGAGGAAGTCATGCTGGGCGCGGTACTGTTCGGTCATGAGCAGATGCAGGTGGCCATCGATGCGATCAAGGAACTGGCTCAGGAAGTGGGCAAACCCACTATTGAATTCAGCCTTCCCGAAGAGGATAGCGAGCTGAATGAAAAAGTGGCTGAGATTGCCGGAGCCGGTGTGGGCGAGGCTTACAGCATCGTAGATAAGATGGAACGCTATGCCAAACTTGATGAAGTGAAAGCAGCTACCATTGAGGCTCTGTGTTCCGGGGACGATCCCCAATGGTCTGAAGATCAGGTTTCCGCCGCACTGGACAAACTGAAAAAGAAAACTGTACGCAGCCGCATCCTGGCGGGTGAACCGCGCATCGACGGGCGTGACACCAAGACCGTACGGAATATCAGCATCAAGACCGGCGTGTTGCCACGCACCCACGGCTCCGCCCTGTTCACCCGTGGCGAAACCCAGGCTTTGGTCGTTACCACCCTGGGCACCGAGCGTGATGCGCAGATTGTGGATGCCCTGGATCGCTCCTACCGCGAACCGTTCATGCTGCACTATAACTTCCCGCCTTTCTGCGTAGGCGAGACTGGCCGGGTAGGCAGCCCCAAGCGCCGGGAGATCGGCCATGGCCGTCTGGCCAAGCGCGGTGTGCTGGCCGTGATGCCATCCCCGGAAGACTTCCCGTATTCCATACGTGTGGTATCCGAGATCACTGAATCCAATGGTTCTTCCTCCATGGCGTCCGTGTGCGGAACCAGTCTGTCCCTGATGGATGCGGGTGTGCCTGTCAAAGCGCCTGTCGCCGGTGTGGCCATGGGTCTGATCAAGGAAGGTGAGGACTTCGCCGTGCTCACCGATATCCTGGGCGACGAGGATCACCTGGGCGACATGGATTTCAAAGTTGCGGGCACCGAGAATGGTGTCAATGCTCTGCAGATGGATATCAAGATCCAGGGTATTACCCGGGAAATCATGGATATCGCCCTGACCCAGGCGAAAGATGGCCGCATGTACATTCTGGAAGAGATGAACAAAGCGATCAACGCGCCCCGCCAGGAAATGTCCGAGCATGCGCCGCGCATCATCTCCTTCCGCATTCATCCGGACAAGATTCGCGATGTCATCGGCAAAGGCGGCGCCACCATCCGCTCCATCACTGAGGAGACCGGCGCTACCGTCGACCTCGATGACAGTGGTCTGGTAAAGATTTTCTCTGTTGACAAGGCAGCCGGCGAAAAAGCCCGCAAGCGCGTGGAACTGATCACGGCTGATGTGGAAGTGGGTACTGTCTATGAAGGCAAAGTGGCCAAGCTCATGGATTTTGGCGCATTCGTCACCATCCTGCCTGGCAAGGATGGCCTGGTGCATATTTCCCAGATCAGCGAAGATCGCGTCGAGAAGGTCAGTGACAAGCTGGCTGAGGGAGATATCGTCAAGGTAAAAGTCCTGGAAGTGGACAAGCAGGGCCGTATTCGCCTGAGTATGAAAGCCGTAGGTGAAGACGAGTAACTGTCCTACCGTTCAAGGGAAATCTAGAAACGGGGCTTCGGCCCCGTTTTTTTTTGGTAGAAGAACCCCTATATCAGCTACACTCTTGAAGAAAGGGGACTGGGGGGAGAAGCAGGATTTCAGATCGATATTCATTGCATGAAGTTCCAAGAAGCCAGGGTTTCCGGTTTATACAAAAGCTGTGGGTTTTGTTGATCATCACCTGTTATGCAGGGACAGTATGGGCTGAATCGAATGAGACCAAAGCACTGAAAGTCGTCTATCGCCTGGACAGTGCACCTTTGCAGTTTAAGAATATGCAGGGTGAAGCGGATGGGCTCTTCATTGATTTGTGGAGACGCTGGTCTGAGAAAACCGGCGTTTCAGTACAATTTGTTGGCGCCTTCAACCGCGAGGCGCAACAACTGATAAAAGAGGGGCAAGCCGATGTTTTGGCGGGCCTGTTCAGCAATGCCAGACGCGAAGCTTTTCTGGAATTCTCCCAACCGGTACTCAATGCCACCTACTATACCTATGTTCGTGATTCCCTGCGGGGCATCCACGATATGGAGGGTCTGAAAGGCCATTCCATTGGTGTCACCTCAGGAAGCTTTCATGAGAGTTATCTGCGCAGCCGCTATCCCGATCTTGTCCTCAAACTGTACCCGGGTTATGAGGAACTGTTTGCAGCCATAGCGGAAAAAAAGGTTGATGCCATTGTTACGCAACCTGTCTATCTTCAATACAGATATTCACTTCCTGGCCGTTATGTTGCTTTGCGCCCTCTGCAGCCTCCACTCTATAAACAGACATACAGAGCTGCGGTTAAGAAAGGAAGAAAAGAACTGCTGAAAGTTGTCAATCAGGGATTGACCCGGATATCGGCGGATGAACGTGCGCTGCTTTCTGCGCGCTGGATAGGCGTGGGTTGGAGTGGTGCTGCAGTAAAGGTTCCAGGACTGAGTGAAGAAGAGAAGAATTGGCTCAAACAACATCCGGTGATACCTGTAGGTGGCGAATCTGACTGGCCTCCTTTTGATTTCAGCGATGAAAGGGGAACGCATCAGGGTGTAGCAGCGGAGTATCTTCACAAGCTCGAAAAGGTTCTCGGTGTGCGTTTTGATGTGCTCACTGACAGTCCATGGGTGGAAGTGTTGGAGAAAGTGCGCAGGGGAGAGCTGTATTTCGCCTGCACCATGGTGACTACCCCCAGCCGGCGGCAGGAATTCCTCTTTACCCAGCCTTACTATTCTTCTCCGGCGGCAATTGTTGTGAACCGAAATGACGACAGGATTCATAAGCTGGAGGATCTGGCTGACAAGCGTGTCGCCATTGTGAAGGGATACAGCGTTACAGAATACCTGCGCAGGCGCTTTCCAGATTTCATCCAGATAGATGTGGACAATCTTCTGCAGGGCCTAGAGGCCGTACATGCCCACCAGGCAGATGCGGTGCTGGACAACCAGGATGTCTTGTCCTGGTTGCTGGAAGAACATGCGATTCCCGACATGCGCTTGATTCGGGTACGGGAACTGTTTCGTGGGAACACGAATCTGCGCATGGGTATATCAAAGAAATATCCCATACTGGCTGGCATTCTGCAGAAAGCCCTGGATGCCATACCCGCGGAGGAAGAACATCGCATGATTGGTAAATGGCTGCCTGCTGCAAATGGCAATGCGGCTATGGAGCGCATCTATCTGTCTCTGAACGACCAAAAATGGTTGAGTGAACATCCAGATGTTCGTGTGGGTATAGACCCCGCCTGGCCACCGGTAGAGTACCTGGATGAAAATGGACAATACAAAGGCATGGCATCTGACTATGTTTCTCTCATTGCTTCATGGCTGGGGACCCATTTCGATGTGCAGAAGGATATGTCCTGGACGGAAGTCATGCAAAAGGTCAAGCTGGGACAGATAGACCTGCTGCCGGCGGTGGCGGCATCTGAGGAACGTGAGAAGTTCATGAATTTCACCCGGCCCTATCTGAGTTTTCCGGTGGTGATCTTTACGCGCAAAGATGCCCAACTGCTCACCGGGCTTCCTGATCTGCAAGGAAACAAAGTCGTAGTGGAGAAGGGTTATATCATGGAAGAAATACTGCGTGACAGATATCCAAGGATCGAGCTGGTTACCAGCGAGAACACTCTGTCTGCGCTCAAAGAGCTGGCAATAGGCAGAGTGGATGCCTATGTGGGAAATCTGGCGACAGCAAGCAGTCTGTTACAGCAGTATGGCTTGAGTAATATCAAGGTGGCTGCACCCACACCCTTCAACCTGGATTTGCGCATGGGGGTGCGCAAGGATTGGCCTGAACTGACAGCTATCCTGAACAAGTTGTTGGACAGCATCAGCGATGAACAGCGTGCCGCTATTCAAAAAAAATGGTTGCAAGTGGATTATACGGTAAAAATGGACTATCAGCTGTTGTGGCGAGTGGTTGCCATTGGCCTGATAGTGCTGCTGCTGACTTTTGTCTGGATTTACCTGATACGTTCCCAGAAACAGCGCCTGCAAAAAAGTGAGCAACAATTGACCCATATTCTTCAGGCGCTTCCTATCCCTGTCGTGGTAGCTGATGAAGATGGCACCCTGGTGTTGGCCAATTCGCAGGTGGCTGCGGAAATGGAAAGTGGCAATTCGGGCATGTTGGGGAGAAACATGAATGAATTCTATGTTGATCAGGAGCAGCGCCAGGAAGTCCTTCAGCAACTGATTCATAAAGGAAGGGTGGATCACTATCCAGTGACGCTGCGCACAGACCGGGGAAACAGGATCGAAGGATTGATGTCCGCCATTCCTATCGAACTGGAAGGGCGCAAAGTGCATTTGGGCATGTTCTACAATCTTACTGACCGCTTACGCATGGAAAAGGCACTGGCCCGGGCCAAAGCTGATGCGGAAAAAGCCAATGCATTCAAAAGCCGTTTCCTGGCCAACATGAGTCACGAGATCCGTACTCCCATGAATGCCATACTTGGGCTGGTACACCTGTGCAACCGTACCAACTTGGATGCCCGTCAGCACAACTATCTGGATCAATTGGAAGGGGCCGCCAGAACCTTACTGAACATCATCAATGATATTTTGGATCTCTCCCGTATTGAGGCCGGCAAACTGGAGCTGGAACGAAAAGAATTCGCTTTGTGGGAGGTGTTGGAGCAGGTGGGAACCCTGAATACCGTGGCAGCCACACACAAGGGCTTGGAGTTGCTGTTTAGGGTGCAACCCGGTATCCCGGAATACTATCTGGGCGATTCTTTGCACCTTGCCCAGGTACTGAGCAATCTGGTGCAGAACGCAGTAAAGTTTACCGAGCAGGGCGAGATTGTGGTGGACATTGTTTCTACCTCGCATACGCAGTCGACGGCTACGCTGGCGTTTTCTGTCAGAGACACAGGTATTGGAATTGCCGAAAAGGATCTGCCATACCTGTTCGATGCTTTCACCCAGGTGGATCAATCCTATCGACGCCGGTTCACAGGAACCGGTCTTGGCTTGGCCATAAGCAAGACCCTGGTCGAGTTGATGGGGGGTACTATCGAAGTGCAGAGCAAGCTGGGGAAAGGGACCTGCTTTCGTTTCTTTCTCAATCTGGATGTTGTCCAACATGTCATCAGTGATGAAGAAGATTCCGCATTGCTCACTACCAGGAAAGCACTTCTTTTGGACAGCAATGCAAGCGCTCGAATGATTTTGCAGGAGATGCTTCTGGGCTTTGGCATGTCAGTGGAGGTATTCACTGCTCCGGAAGATACTTTGCAGTATCTGGAAAACGCTGCCCAAGGATGGCCGGATGTCATCATGCTCGGAGAGGTTCAGTTGACGGATGCTCAGCAGGATCGCTTCAGAGCTTTGATGGATCGGGGCTTGCGCCTGCTGATGTTGCAACGAGTGGGTGAAGAAGTGGATTTGTCAGCAGGCGTAGCGGGTTATGTGCAAAAACCTGTTATTCCCTGGCTTCTCAAACTGAAACTCCAGTCGGTTTTGAGTGGTAAACGTACGCAAACCGGGGCGGACAGTTTGCAACACGCCGGGAGCAGACGTTTTCAGGGTGAGGTGCTTCTGGTGGAAGACAATCTTGTCAACCAACTCGTGGCCAGGGAGATTCTGGAGCAGTTTGGCTTATTCGTACAAGTAGCGTCCAGTGGCAGGGAGGCATTGCATAAGCTTCAAGACAAGGCCTTTGATCTGGTGTTCATGGACATACAGATGCCGGATATGGATGGCTATGAAGTTGTTGAGCGTATTCGCAACGAACTGGGTTTGCGGGACTTGCCGATCATTGCGATGACAGCTCATGCACTGGTGGGTGATAGGGAGAAATCCCTGCGAGCAGGTATGAATGAGCATCTCAGCAAACCTATCGAACCCGGAAAACTGTTGGCTGCATTGGAGTCATGGTTGCCTCGTGATAGCAATGTGGCCGCTGTACCCTCCAGCGAGGAACCTGAAGTGCCATCCATCATGCAGCTTCAGTATGTGGATGTGCAATGGGGGCTGGAAAGAATTGGTGGGAAACACAGGTTGTTTCACAAACTGTTGAAGCAGTTTCTGGATGATCATGAAAATACTGTGCGGGAACTCGAGGAGATGCTGCTAGAGAATGACTGTGGTTCCGCCCGGCGATTGGCCCACACCATACGTGGAGTAGCTGCTACTATTGGAGCAAGGCAGCTGGAAAGAGCGGCAGATATCCTGGAACAATCCCTGCTTCGTGAAAACGAAGAAAGCCGGCGTTTCGTGCTGGAAGATTTTCGCCGTAATTTTGCCTGGGTAGTGGCGGATCTGCACAGATATCTGGATGAGCAGGAGCCAGAAATAACTGATACCCGGAAATCATCTGAACCAGTTTCTACTGCTGCGATCTATAAGGAGATACTGGAACTTGTCCGTGTTGGCAGTCCTGAGGCGTTACTCAAGCTGGACCAGCTGAAACAGGTTTCCTTGAGTGAGGTAGAGAGCGATCTGGTGAAGAACCTGCAGCAGGAACTGAAGAACTATGAATTTGCCAGGGCAGTAGAAATACTGGAAAAACTGATGGAAGAAACAGGAGAGAGCAATGGATGACAGAGCCAGGATCCTGATCATTGATGATGAGCGCTTTTATATCGATGTGCTTGTAGGGTTATTGCGTACCAAGTACCAGACCTTTGTTGCCAAGTCAGGAAAAGAAGGTTTGGAGCTGGCATTGAACAATCATCTGCCGGATCTTATTCTTCTCGATGTGCTGATGCCGGACATGGATGGGTATGAAGTCTGCCGCCTTTTGAAAGCAGATAAACGGACGCGCAATATTCCTGTTATTTTTCTCACGGTGAAAAGTGAAGTCGACGACGAGATTCGTGGTCTTGAAATGGGGGCCGTGGATTACATCATCAAACCCATCAGCCCTCCTATTGTGTTGGCGCGGGTGGCTACCCATCTTGCTCTGGCCAAAGCTCATTGCTCACTACAGGAACAGAATGATCTGCTGGAACAGCGGGTGGAGGAACGTACTGCCGAACTGGCGCGCACCCAGGATGCGACCATCTATCTTATGGCATCCCTGGCTGAGACCAGGGACAATGAAACCGGGCAGCATATTCATCGCACCCAGCACTATGTAAAGACTCTGGCTGATGCTTTGCGGGCCGCTCCCGGATACCGTGAATACCTCGATGATGCTTATATCGACTTGTTGTTCAAATCAGCGCCTATGCATGATATTGGCAAGGTAGGTGTACCGGATCATATTCTGCTCAAACCCGGCCCTCTGCAGGGCGAGGAATGGGAAGAAATGAAACGCCATGCCATATACGGCAAGATCGCCATAGAGAGGGTGGAAGACGACCTGGGAATTTATGATTTTCTGGAAACCGCCAAGGAGATTGCCTATACACACCACGAACGTTGGGACGGAAAAGGCTATCCTGAAGGTTTGAGGGAGGACAGGATACCGGTTTCCGGACGGCTCATGGCAGTAGCAGATGTCTATGATGCGCTGATTTCCCGTAGAGTGTACAAACCGGCTTTCTCGCATCAAAAGGCCGTGGAAATCATGCGCTCCGAGCGCGGGCAACACTTTGATCCACAGGTACTGGATGCTTTCCTGGAAAGGGAAAGTGATTTTCGCGCTATCGCTGTGCGTTTCCAGGATGAGTATCTTGTGGAAACGGGTAAAGATCATACGGAAGGGGCATGACCCGTCCGGCAAAGACTTTGCGAAAGTTGTTGATCTGGGCTGGGTCAGTCTGTGATCTTATGCGTGGCCAGTTGATACCCGCATTTCTGATAGAAGCGGTAGTGATCGCGGCACAGCTGCACCTGTTCCTGGTCAACACATTCTGCCACGCGCTCAAAACGGCTGAAAAACTCCGGAATTTCGGCACGCAGGTTGATGAGGACATCGTGTTCATCAGCCGGATCGGTGCTGTCCGTCACCAGTACAGGATTCAGTGAGGGATCCGCATCCCCTAGGATGCCATGGGGAATGAAGTTCTGGTCCCGAAAAGTCCATAGCAGCCGATTCATGTGATGCAGGTCTTCCCGGGTATCGGTCGCTATCAGAATGCGATGACCTGCATTCCAGGCTTTTTCCGCCAGGCGGACAGCGAGGGTGTATCGGTTGCCCCGGCTGCCCGCCTGGAGTACATAGAAGTCTACACGGGTCATTCCGCCAGTTTGCTGCGCCGCAGGAGCATCTGCATGAGCATGGGCACCGGGCGTCCCGTAGCGCTCTTGTCTCCGCTCTTCCAAGCTGTTCCCGCAATATCGAGATGCGCCCATTTGTACTTTTCGGTGAACTTGCCGAGGAAACAGGCAGCCGTAATCGTGCCGGCGCCTTTGCCCCCAATATTCGCTATATCGGCAAAGTTGCTGTCCAGCTGCCTGCTGTAGTCATCATTCATGGGCAGCCGCCAGCAGGGATCGTTGATGTCATTGCCGGCCTGGAACAGTTCGTCCGCCAGTTTGTCATCATTGGCCAGCAGTCCGGTGGTATGGTGGCCTAGGGCCACGACGCAGGCACCGGTCAATGTGGCGATATCCACAACCGCGGCGGGTTTGAAGCGTTCGGCGTAGGTCAGGGCGTCACACAGGATCAGCCGTCCTTCCGCATCAGTGTTGAGAATTTCGATGGTCAGCCCTGCCATGCTGGTGACGATGTCTCCGGGCTTGTTGGCAGCGCCATCGGGAAGATTCTCGGAAGAGGGTATAATCCCGACCACGTTGATGGGCAGCTGCAGTTCCGCGCATGCCTGCAGGGTGCCAATGACGCTGGCGCCGCCGCACATGTCGTACTTCATTTCGTCCATATTGGCGGAAGGCTTCAAGGAGATACCACCGGCATCGAAGGTCAGCCCTTTACCCACCAGTACCACCGGGCGGCTGTTGGCGGGGCCGCCGCGATAATCCATAACGATGAGTTTCGCCGGTTCGCGGCTTCCCCGGGAAACGGAAAGCAGCGCGCCCATGCCCAGCTTCTCCATCTGTTTCTCTGTAAGAGCGCTGACTTTCAGCTTGCTGCTATTGCTGCCAATCTTCTTTGCCTGGTCGGCAAGGTAGCTGGGGGTGCAGATATTGCCAGGGAGATTGGCAAGGGTTTTGGCCAGGTTCATGCCGGAAGCGATGGCCTGAGCATGGGTCAGCGCCTTTCTTACTGCTGTGGAAGCCGTGCGTGAGCCGGTGATAAGGGTCATCTTGCTCAGAGGATGGGCAGGGCGATCTTTCTTGCTCTTGCATTGATCGAAGCGGTAAAGCTGACCCTCGGCGGTGAGCACCAAGTCACGGGCAGCCGCATACAGGCTGGAGGTATCCGCGAATTCCGGCGGCATCAGCAGGGCGCAATCCCTTGCGGCATTGTCATTGAGCTGGGAGACGGCCTTTTCCATGGCTGAAGCCAGAGACTTGGCGCTCAGGGACTTTTTCTTTCCCAAGCCAACCAGCATCACCCGTTCGGCGTGGATGCCGTCGACATCATAGAGCATCAGGGTCTGCCCGCTTTTTCCGCTGATGTCTCTTTTTTTCAGGGCAGATTTGATGGCTGTGGCAGCGCTCTTGTCGAGCTTGCCCAGGCTTTCACCGGGTTGCCGGCCTTCAAAAACACCCAGGATCAGGCACTGGGTGGAAAACTTGTCAGGAGAGGTGACTTTGGTCAGATAGCGCATGTTGTTTCCAGCTTGTTATTGCTACAAGGGGCAGAGTTTACAATCTATTTGACAATGCTGCATGGTCTTCTTGAGCGTTGCCGGTGAACAAGACATAACCGGCCTGCGAGGGTAGAATTCATCCACCATATAGGAATCCCCAGGTCCGTTTCTTGCTGTTTTCCATCATTGACAGAATGCTCATGCGCGAGGTTTTCAAAACCCTGCTGGTCAGTGTGAGTGTGCTGCTTTTGCTCATACTGGCCAATTCACTGGTGCTGCTGCTGGGGCAAGTGGCTGCCGGCAGCATCAGCATGAAGGTCATGGGGGTGCTGGTGGGACTGAAAGTCATTAAGTTGCTGGGCTTTATCCTGCCGCCGGCTTTTTTCTTTTCCATCCTCTGGGGATTGGGGCGCATGTATCGTGACAGCGAGATGGTTGCTCTGAATAGCGCCGGGGCAGGCCTGTCCCGCCTGTACCGGGTGTTCGTTCTGACCGCCATCCCTCTGGCCCTGCTGGTGGCCGTACTGGTGCTGGTGGTCGTCCCTCAGGCCAGGGTTTATGCAGACAATCTGCAGCAGCAGGAAAAGAAGCAGTTCCGCATTGGGGGGCTCAAGCCCGGTGCATTCAATGAATTCAACAAAGGGCGATTCATGATCTATGTGGGGCAGGCCGATGAACACGGAGACGGTCTGAAGGACGTGTTTGTCCGCTATCATCTGAATGGGGAGCCAGGAATACTGGTGGCCAAGCGCGCCCGCCTGGAGGGACTGGAATCCAACAACAGCAAGTATCTGTTGTTGGAGGAAGGACAACGCTACCAGGGAGTCCCCGGCAAGACCCCGTTTTCCATAGCGGATTTCCAGCACTATGCCATCCGGTTGCCGGATGTGGCGGCAGAAGCCACCACTGTATCCAGAACCGCTCTGCCAACCGCCGTGCTAATGGCCAGTGACGATATCAAGCTCAAAGCGGAACTGCAGGACAGACTTTCCGCCCCTCTTTCTGTTTTTGCCCTGATGTTGCTGAGTGTGCCTCTGGCTCGTTCCCTGCCACGCCAGGGAGTGTATGGGCGTCTCACCATTGCTGTGATCATTTATGCCATATACATGAATCTTCTGAGCCTGGCCGGCAAATGGATGGCCAAAGGGGTAACGCCGGAATGGATGGGCATCTGGTGGGTGCCTGGCCTGGCGGTGATGCTGGCAGTTTTGATTGTGCGGCTGGATAACTTGAGCTATTCGCCTTTGTGGCGGCGCCTGAAGGCACATTTTTCATGAGGCGCATCGACCGGTATATCGCGGTGACGGTTATCAAGGCTACCTTGATGACCTTGCTGGTACTGACCATCATGGCTTTTGTGCTGGCACTGGTGGATGAGATAGAAGACGTGGGCAAGGGAGACTACAGTAACCTGGACGCCATGCTGGTGGCGGCCTGCTCAGTGCCACGCTTTCTGTATGAAGCCTTTCCGGTGTCGGCGCTCATAGGCGCGCTGATCGGTATTGGTGGCATGGCCTCAGCGGGAGAACTGGTTGCCATGCGGGCAGCGGGGATGACAACCGGGCAGATCGTTCTTGCGGTTTTGAAAGGGGGAATGCTGTTCATGTTGCTGGTGGTGTTGATCGGTGATGGCGTAGGTCCGGTGCTGGAGCAGTATGGCAATCAATACCGCCTGGAAAAGCAAAAGAAACAGATCACCTTCAGTTCGCGCAATGGCTTTTGGGCCAAGGACGGCGCCACCATGATCAATATCCGCCGGGTAACGCCGGAGGGCAGGTTGCAGGATGTGAGCATCTATCGTTTCGATGAATCCGGTGATCTGAACACGTTGATTCGGGCGGATTTTGGAGAGTACCGTGATGCACATTGGCGACTGGGGCAGGTGCGGCAGACCCGAATCCGGGATGACCGTCTCCTGATCGAGAAGAAGCCGTGGCTGGCCTGGAACTCAGTGGTGGATCCGGCGGTACTGAGCGCGGCCTTCATCGATCCCATCATGCTACCCGCCTGGCGGTTGTGGGAGCAGATACAGAGCCTCAAATCGCGTCAGCAGAACGCCCTGAGATACGAGGTGACGTTCTGGAGTAAGGTGGCTGTGCCCCTGACAACCCTGGCCATGTTGATATTGGCCGTGCCCATGGTCATGAAGGGCGGGCGGGATGCATCCACGGGACAGCGGGTGCTTTGGGGCGCTATGCTGGGGACTCTGCTCTACCTCTTCAGCAGGGGTTTTTCGTTTCTGGTGCTGGCCCTGGATCTGCCCGCGGTACTGGTGGTGTTCTTCCCTTTGTCCCTGGTGCTGCTGCTGGTGCTATGGATGCGCCGCCAGGCGCTTTGAGTGGGAATTTCTTCTCAGATGTAGGGACATTGTCCTGGCAATTTATGTGATAATTAAAAATTATGCTCCGGTTTGGGGGTGACTCCCGCAGACTCAGGATTGACGAACCATTTGCGGTCTTCAGAACAGAGGCCAAGCATCGAACTCTGACAAGAATTTGAACAATATGCATATTGGAATACCCAAAGAAAGCCTGGCGGGCGAGGCCCGCGTGGCCATCACTCCCGACATTGCCAGGAAGCTGGTCGCCAGGGGTTTCAGCCTGAGCCTGGAACAAGGCGCAGGCCTTGCCGCCGGGTATCATGATGATGATTATGCGGCTGCAGGGGTTGCCCTGGTGGATCGGGCAACCGCCCTCGCAGCGGAGATCGTCACCAAGGTGCGCAAACCCGATTCAGACGAAATCGCCGCCATGAGTGATGGCGCCTTGTTCATCGGTCATATCGAGACCTGCGATGACGACGGTACGCTGAAAGCCATGTTTGATCGCGGCATTCGTCCCCTTGCCATGGAACGCATCCCCCGCATTTCCCGGGCTCAGTCCATGGATGCCCTGTCTTCGCAGAGCAATATTGCCGGTTACCGGGCGGTCATTGAGGCAGCGGCCCGTTATGGACGCTTCTTTCCTCTGATGATGACTTCCGCCGGTTCTGCCAAACCTGCCCGGCTGGTGGTGCTTGGCGTCGGTGTCGCGGGTCTGCAGGCTATCGCCACAGCAAGGCGCCTTGGTGCCGATGTTTATGCCTACGATATTCGTCCGGAGACCCGTGAGCAGATAGAATCCCTGGGCGCCAAGCCCATCGATCTCGATATCGGGGAAGAAGGTTCTGGCGAAGGCGGTTACGCCAAGGAACTTTCTGAAGAAGCCAAGGCGCGTCAGCAGGCTCTGTTGGCGGATGAACTTGCCAAGGCCCATGTGATCATTACCACGGCGTTGATTCCCTGCAGACCAGCCCCGGTGCTGGTGACAGAGGACGTGGTGAAACGCATGCGTGAGGGTTCCGTCATCGTGGATCTGGCGGCCGCCAATGGTGGCAATTGCCCCCTGACCGAAGCCGACAAGATTGTACAGAAACATGGCGTATTCCTGGTGGGCCATACCAATTATCCTTCCATGATGGCTGGTGATGCGAGTGCCTTCTATGCGCACAATATCGCCAATCTGCTTGCCATCATGGTAGAGGAAACAGAGAGCGGCCTGGTTTTCAAGGATTTTGCAGAAGACGAGATTACTGCCGCCGCCCTAATCACCCCAGAAAACTGATTTTTCCGAGGACTAGAACAATGCCAGACACACTGGTTGCACTTTACGTATTCGTACTGGCCTGCTTTGTTGGTTACTTCGTCATCTGGGGTGTGACCCCTTCGCTGCACACCCCCCTGGTAGCGCTGACCAATGCCATCTCCGGCATTGTCATCGTGGGTGCTCTGCTGGTGACCGGAGCGGAATCTGCGGGTACCGCAGCGGAGATCATCGGCTTTTTTGCCGTACTGCTGGCTTCCATCAACGTGTTTGGCGGTTTCCTGGTTACCAACCGGATGCTGGCCATGTTCAAGAAGAAAGACAAGAAGCAGGGGAACTGACCATGGAGATTTCAGCCAATACCCAGGCGCTGGCCTATCTGGTCTCGGCCGTGCTGTTCATTCTCGGCCTGAAAGGGCTCACTCACCCTGCTTCTGCGCGCAAGGGCAATTTCTTTGGCATGGCCGGCATGGCTATCGCCATTGGCGCCACCTTGTTGGGCAGTGAAGTTCACTCCTATGGTTTCATCATTGCCGGGGTGGCGGCGGGAGCGGTCATCGGATCAGTGCTGGCTGCCCGGGTACAGATGACAGCCATGCCACAACTGGTGGCGGCCTTGCACAGCTTTGTCGGCATGGCTGCGGTGCTGGTTGCCCTGGGTACCTATTTGAACAAGTCCCAGGCAGGACTGCTCAATCCCGTGCTCATGGGTGAGTTGTCCGCTGGTATCGTCATTGGCGCGATCACCTTTTCCGGTTCCGTGATTGCTTTTGGCAAGCTGCAGGGTCTGATCTCCGGCGCCCCGGTTGTATTCAAGGGGCAGCACGCTCTCAACGCTTTGCTGGGCCTTGCTACGGTGGGGCTGGCTGTTGTGTTTGCCACCACGGAAGCTTCCTGGGCGTTGGTGTTGATGACCATTATGGCTTTCGTGCTTGGCTTCACCCTTATTATTCCCATCGGCGGTGCAGATATGCCGGTGATCATCTCCATGCTCAACAGCTACTCCGGTTGGGCGGCAGCCGCCACGGGTTTCACCCTGGGGAACAACCTGCTGATCATTGTTGGCGCTCTCGTGGGATTCTCCGGGGCCATTCTGTCCTTCATCATGTGCCGGGCCATGAACCGCTCCATCATCAACGTGGTGTTTGGCGGTTTTGGCGGTGACAACGAGGGTGCCCCCAGCGCTGTGGCCCAGGCGGCGGAAAAGGGGGTCAAGGCGGCATCTGTGGAGGATGCCATCTACTGGATGGAAGATGCCAACCGCGTCATTATCGTGCCCGGCTATGGCATGGCCGTGGCACAGGCCCAGCATGCCCTCAAGGAACTCATGGAACTGCTGGAGGAAAACGGCGTGGAAGTGAAGTTTGCAATTCATCCGGTGGCGGGGCGTATGCCCGGCCACATGAACGTGCTTCTGGCAGAAGCGGACATTCCTTATGACCATGTGCTGGAAATGGACGAAATCAACCCCGAGTTCGCCACCACGGATGTTGCTCTGGTGGTGGGAGCCAACGACGTGACCAACCCGGCTGCCAAAACCGATCCTTCAAGCCCTATCTACGGTATGCCTATCCTGGATGTGGCCAAGGCGCGAAATATCTACGTAATCAAGCGTTCCATGCGGCCCGGTTATTCCGGCGTAGAAAACCTGCTGTACTATCAGGACAACTGTTCACTGATCTTTGGGGATGCAAAAGATGTCTGTGAGGGCCTGGTTACCGCACTCAAGGGTGGGGGGCATTGAAGCATCAGAACCCGTGAACAGGAAAAGCCGGCGCTATGCCGGTTTTTTCATATTTGAGACAAGAGAAAACACCGTGGGTACTCCGTGAGACAGCGCTTTTCCTCATGTGCCTCGAAAATTCATTAGAGCTTTCTAATCTTCGAGTCAATACCCATGTTTCTAATATTTGTTGACGAAGATCAAGTTTTCCCCTGAAAACCCTGTGTACTATAAATGAACACCCGGACAGGGATAAATACAGTTAATAATAAAAAACTAATATAGATACTGGAGTACAGAGTTAAAAGGAGGATGTATCCATGACCACGATTGCTGAACTTCACCGGCGCCGCCGGGACATCGTTGAAACGGCATCAGTGATTGATAATCTGCTGACACCCGAGCAACTGTCAGTCAATGCCATTGCCAAAGTTACCCACATTCTGTTGTGTGACCTGTGCGAAATGGTGACCGAGCATCTGGCGGAAGAGCACAAAGGCCTTTATCCCAGTCTTCTGACCCATGAGGAATCATCGGTTAAAAACATGGCCTGGGGGCTGATAAATAACGATAAACTGCTCAAGCCGGAGTTTTCCCAGTATAAGAGAAAATGGCTGAAGGACTGTGAATTCCAGTTCACCGACGCCTTTATCGAAGATACGCGGGGAGTGCTGAAGAGTTTGAAGCAACGCATGGATCTGGAGAAGACTACGGTCATTCCCAAGCTGGAGAAGGCGGAGATCTTCGCAACAGCCTGAGAAAAAGACCGTATCTGCTCAACCCAACCGGCCCAGCGCCGGTTTTTTTTGCCTACAGGGATGTAGGTACATCGCGTGAGCAGGACGCGGAAGCGATGCGCCGAAAGGGATGTAGGTACATCGCGTGAGCAGGACGCGGAAGCGATGCGCCGAAAGGGATGTAGGTACATCGCGTGAGCGTGGCACTGAAAATGCTCCCGGCATTTTCAGCATTTCCACCATCCCTGGCGGTCACGCGGAAGCGATGCGCCGAAAGGGATGTAGGTACATCGCGTGATGGCACTGGAACTGTTCCCGACAGTTCCAGCATTTCCTCCGTCCCTGGAGGTCACGCGGAAGTGATGATCCGAAAGGGATGTAGATACATCGCGAGTTGCTTCGGACGTCCTGTCCTCTCGCGACATAAGCATATCCCTGTACAAAAGCAGCACACTGGATTTTCTGGTGCTTCAGCGCTGCTTGTCCATCTGTTCAGCCATGTGCAGAAAATTCTTCAGCCGTTCAGGGTGAATATGGCCCGCCTCAACGGCTTCTATCAGGGCGCAGCCGGGCTCATTGCGGTGGCGGCAGTTGCTAAAGCGGCATTTCCCCAGATAGGGCGCAAATTCCCGGAAACCTTTTTCCAGCTCGCGGATGCCGATCCTGCCCAGGCGGAAGCTGCGCACACCCGGAGAGTCGATGATTTCTGCACCGTTGTCCAGAAAATGAAGAGTGGCCACGGAAGTCGTATGCCGCCCCAGGCCGCTTGCCTCGGATAGTTCGCCCACTGCTTCTTCCCGGTGCGGGATAAGGGCGTTGATTAGGGAGGACTTGCCCACACCGGATTGTCCGACCAGAATGCTGGTCTGTCCTTTCAGTTGCGTAAGTAGAGGCGCCAGTCCGTGCTCACGCTTCGCGCTTACAGAGATAACCGGGTAACCAATGTTCTGGTAGTGGGAGAACGATTCCTGGAAAACCTGCCATTCGTCAGGTGACAGGAGGTCCGCTTTGTTCAGGGTAATAAGCGCATTCACGCCGATAAGTTCTGCGGCGATGAGGTACTGGTCCGTGAGATAGCCCGTGGGAGGAGGGCGGGGCGCCAGCACCACCACCAGCTGGGTGATGTTGGCCGCCAGAGGTTTGTCCCTGCCGCTGTAGTCCGGGCGGGACAATACAGTATCTCTTGGAAGCAGGGAGACCACTACGCCCTGATCATCGGCTACGGGTTGCCAAAGCACCCTGTCGCCACAGACGATTTCTCCAAGGTTCTGGCGAAACAGGCAGTGGTGGTGCTGGCCACTGGGGGACTGAACCACCAGGTGCTGACCATGTCTGCTGATGACACGTCCTTCCCGGACTTCTTCGCTTTCTGCGCTTTGCAGTGCCTGCTCGGCCTTTCTTGCGAGTTGCTTGCGCCGTTCTTCCTGCAGCTGGGCAATGCGCTCGCGTTGCCGTTTGGTGAGCCGGCGGCGGGTCATCAGCGGGGCTGGCTCATTTTTTGAAGTGGTAGTAGTTGTCGTTGAGATAGCGGGTCAGGGACAGAATGTCATCGTCGAACAATTTCTTGCCCAGATTGGCGTCGCACATGCGCACCTGGGATTCCAGGCGTGGCAGGGAATCGACCCGGCGGTTGCTGCGGGTGTAAACCTTGCTGTCGTGGCAGCCCGTGCAGTTGCTCTGGTGAAATTCCTTGGCGTGGAAGTCCTCGGTGGCTTGTGCGGCGCCTGAAAGCAGAATGGCGCTTGCGGCGCTAAGCAGAATATTTTTCATCATGATGTCCAGAATGTCAGTTGTTATCGTTCAATTCTAGAAGATAAATGCGCAATGCGCACGGATGCAGGAGGGTGGCTGTGGTGAAAAGCTGAATACAGGGGGTCGGGGGTCAGGGTGCTGGCGTTGTCCCGGTACATTTTCACCAGCCCGCTGATGAGGGATTTTGCACTGGCCTGAGAAGCGGCATAGTCATCTGCCTGGAATTCATGCCTGCGGGACAGGGCTGAGAATACCGGGGTAAAAAAGGTGCTGAACACCGGAATCACCAAGAGGAACAGTGACAGGGCCATGGCATCGTTCTGTACTGAAACCCCCAGTCCTGTAAAAAACCAGGCTTGCTGCCGCAGCCAGCCTAGAAGGGTAAGCCCCAGCAAGGAGACAAGGGCCATGACCAGCATGCCTTTGATGACATGGTGATACTTGAAGTGTCCAAGCTCATGGGCCAGTACAGCTTCTATTTCATCCCCTGTAAGGCCTTCCAGAAGTGTATCGAAGAACACGATACGCTTGTTTCTGCCAAAACCGCTGAAATAGGCGTTGCCATGAGCAGAGCGTTTCGAGCCATCCATGACAAACATTCCCCGGCTGTGAAAGCCACAGCGTTCCAGCAGGCTTTCGAGGCGGGTTTTGAGTTGCTGGTCTTCCAGGGGCGTGAACTTGTTGAACAGGGGGGCGATCAGTGTGGGATAGGCCCAGGTGATGGAAAGGGTGAACAGTATCCACACGCCCCAGGCCGCCAGCCACCACAGGCGGCCAGCCTCTCCCATGAGCCACAGAATACTGGTCACCAGGGGAATGCTGATGATCAGCATCAGTCCTAGTTGCAGGATCTGATCACTGATGAACTGGCGGAGGCTGCTGCGGTTGAAACCAAAGCGTTCCTCGATGCCAAAAGTGCGCCACAGGCTGATGGGCAACTCCAGGAGAGTGGATATGCCCAACACGGAAATGAGCAGCCCGGTGCCCTGCCACAGGGCAGGCCACCCGGTTTGTTGCCACAGGTGATATAGCACTTCCAGTCCGCCTCCCAGCGTCCAGCCCAGGAGCAACAGGGCATTGAACAGGAGGGTGATGCGCTCCACCCGGATTCGCGCCAGGGTGTAGTCTGCGGCTTTCTGATGTTGCGCCAGGGTGATGCGTTCAGCAAAGGCTGCGGGCACCTGGCCCCGGTGGTTGCGCACTGCACGGGCCTGGCGCCATAGCAGCCAGTGCTCCAGCAGGGCGCCGCCCGCCAGGAGGATCAGGAAAATCCAGGTAAACAGGTTCATGGGGACAAGGAGGAATTTTCAGGAAAGGCACATTTTACGCAATCGGACCGCGGCATGCCGTAAAATAACCGCATTGATTTTCTAACCTGCGGTGTGAACATGCCCGTATCCAAGGACAACCTCATCTGGATCGATCTTGAAATGACCGGTCTGGATACTGATAACGATCAGATCATCGAAATCGCGACCATTGTCACCGACAGCGAACTCAATATTCTGGCAGAAGGGCCGGAGCTGGCCATTCATCAGCCGGAAGACGTGCTGGCGGGCATGGATGAGTGGAACACCCGCCAGCATGGCCAGTCCGGATTGACGGAAAGAGTCAGGAACAGTGGCCTTGACGCCGCGCAAGCAGAGGCGCAGACCCTGGATTTTTTGCGTGACTGGGTGCCTGAGGGTGCTTCTCCCATGTGTGGCAACAGCATCTGTCAGGACCGGCGCTTCATGGCCCGGCTGATGCCTAAGCTGGAAGCTTATTTTCATTACCGGAACCTGGATGTCAGCAGCCTGAAAGAACTGGTGAAGCGTTGGGCGCCGGAGCTGGCGGACGGTTTCAGCAAACAGGGATCGCACCTGGCCATGGACGATATCCGGGATTCCATTGCAGAACTGGCCTATTACCGGGCCAGTTTCATCAAGGTCTGAATTCATGGCCCGGCGCTATCCGGCCCTGGAAGATGCCCATCGGGAGTTCATTGCCGCCCAGCAGATGTTTTTCGTGGCCACGGCTGGCAGGGAAGGGGCTGTCAATCTCTCTCCCAAAGGCCTGGACAGCCTGCGTGTACTGGATGCCTCTCACCTGGCCTGGCTGAATCTCACAGGCAGTGGCAATGAAACAGCCGCCCATTTGCGCCTTGACGGGCGCATGACCCTGATGTTTTGCGCTTTTGAAGGTGATCCTCTGATCCTGCGTTTGTATGGCCAGGCGCGGGCTGTTCATCAGCACGATGCAGAATGGGAGGAATGGGTAACGCTCTTTCCTTCCCGGACTGGTGCGCGCCAGGTCGTGCTTATGGATGTTCAACAGGTGCAGACCTCCTGTGGTTTCGGCGTGCCACTGTTTGCTTTTAAGGGACAACGCCAGCTGTTGCCCCGTTGGGCAGAGAAGAAAGGCCAAGCGGGACTGGAACAGTATTGGAGGGAGAAAAACGCTGTCAGCCTGGATGGACTGGATACAGGAACGGTCGATTCCCATGCTGAAGAAGGCGGCTGATCTGTCAGCTGACAGAAAGCCCTTCGCCTGAACCCACGGATCCAGTCGTTACTCAGATTCGGCGGGCGAGTCGCTCTTGGGAATAGCCTTGATATCCTCAGTTTGCGCGTGGGCTTTGTTCTCAGCTTTGGACTGCTGTTCTTTCAGAGCAGCCTCCGCTTCCTCTCCCAGGCCCACGGTATTCATGGCTTTTTCAAACAGGCTGCGCGGCGCCGGCTGCCAATCCGGTACGCTGATAATAGCCTTGGGGTTTTTAGGCGCCCCTTCTCCCTGTAGGGGGGGCAAAGGCTGGTAGTCGCCAACGATGCGCACCAGCTTGTCGTTCCTGAAATACAGGGTCAGGCGTTTTTCCAGCTCGATGTTTCCTATGCCCATCCCGTAATAGTAGTCCCAGCGGTCGTTGTGAAACACGTCCTGGAGCAGGGCGGTGCCCATGACCAGTTCCACCTGTTTCTTGCTCATGCCGGGCTTGAGTTCATTGACATTGTCTTGGACGATGAGGTTGCCCTGAATGATCTGTGGGCGGTACACAAAAGGCAGTTTTTCCAATGACTTGGGGATGACGTTGCCGAAAAGATCCCAGGTGTCCTTGTCGATATCGATACTGCTGCATCCCGTAAGGCTTGCAGTCAGGGCAACAGAAATGAGAAGCTTACGCATTGGCATCCCGTGTGGGCTGAAATGATTGCAGGCGCACATGATAACGGATTCTGCTCCGGGCGGCACCTCTGGTGCTTGCTGGAGCGTTGCTTGAGGAAGCTTTGAATTGAAGGCAAGACGCGAATTGGTGACTTGTTTCGGCGCTTTTCTTCATTATTTACACCCAGTTCGAGAGCAGTAAACAATGGACCAACAAACCATTCGCAAGGCGGGCCTGAAGGTCACTCTGCCCAGGATGAAAATTCTGGAAATTCTGGAAGAGAATTCCCAGCGCCACATGACGGCAGAGGACGTGTACAAGGAACTGCTAGCGCGGGACGAGGAAATCGGCCTGGCCACCGTCTACAGGGTGCTGACCCAGTTCGAGGCCGCCGGTCTGGCGGAACGCCATCATTTCGAGGGCGGGCAGGCAGTGTTCGAGCTCAACCGGGGTGAGCATCATGACCATATCGTCTGCCTCAATTGTGGCAAAGTAGAGGAGTTTGTGGACCAAACCATAGAAAAATGCCAGGCAAAGATTGCGGACAAACACGGTTTCAAGATTTCCGATCATTCCCTGATTCTGTACGGCGAGTGCAGCAATCCCAAGTGCCCCAACCGTCCTAAATAACCGTGTTTCAATCCTGGCTGGCGGCGATCATCTCCCGGGCATGGGTTCTTGTCTGATCGGTGATTGTCGCGCCCCCCAGCATGCGTGCGATTTCTTCGACACGCTGAGTCTTGTTTAACACTTGTATGGATGTTTCCGTGTGCCGGCCATTGGTTTCTTTGCTTACGCGGAACTGGTGTTCGGCTTGAGTTGCCACCTGGGGCAGGTGGGTGACACAGAGCACCTGGCTGTCCCTGCCCAGTTGGCGTAACAGTCTTCCCACGGTTTCCGCCGTGGCGCCGCCGATACCAGAATCCACCTCGTCGAATATCAGGGTGGGCATGTCCGTGCATCGGGTGGTCGCCACCTGTATGGCCAGGCTGATGCGTGACAGCTCGCCGCCGGAAGCGGTTCTGGCCAGAGGGGACAGGGACTGGCCGGGATTGGCGCTGACCATGAAGCAGATACTGTCCCTGCCATGGGCGGTGATCTCTTTCCCGGGCAGAGGAGTGACCTCAACATCGAATACCCCGCCCTGCATGCCCAGTTCCTGCAGGCTGCCGGTGATGGTTTTTGCAAGCTTGGCTGCAGCCTGTATCCGGCTGCGCGACAACTGGTGGGCGGCTTCCTGACGTTGGTTGTCCAGATTCTGCACCTGTTGCTCCAGGCTGGCCAGGGTTTCATCAGCATGCTTCAAGGCGTGTTGTTCCCGCTGGAACTGTTCCAGCAGGTCTGGCAGCTCCCGGGCCTGGACCTGGTGTTTGCGCGCCAGCTCGTGAATGCTGCCCAGACGGGCGTCGATTTCTTCGAGCAGGGCGGGGTTGAACTCGATGTCAGCGGCCTGCCCGCGCAACAGGCTCACGGCCTCTTCCACCTGAATGCGGGCGCTGTCCAGTAGTTCTCTTGCGGGTAGCAGGCTTTCATCCAGGTGCATCAGGGCTTCCAGTTGCACACCGGCCCGGGACAGCGCCGGTTGCACGGCCTGATCTTCATCTGACAGGATGCGCATCAAATCACCCAATTCCCGCCCCAGTTCCTCGGCATGGGCAAGGCGTTTTTGCCGCCGCTCCAGTTGTTCCAGCTCATCCTCGGCCAGATTGAGTTTCTCCAGTTCGTCGATCTGGAACTGCAGGTAGTCCAGGCGCTGACCGCGTTCGCGCGCCCGTTCCCGCAGTTCCTGGAGCTGGCGCCAGGTGTTGCTGTATTCCCGGTGCCGGTCTTTCATGGCCTGCACAAGCCCAGTGTGTCCCGCCCAGGCATCCAGCAGATCGCGCTGGGTGCTGGCGCGCATGAGGGTCTGGTGTTCATGTTGCCCGTGAATACTGACCAGCAGGCTGCCCAGTTCCCCCAGCAGGGCCTGGGGGATGGGGCGGCCGTTGATGAAAGCCCGGGAGCGTCCCTGGCGGGAAAGCACCCGGCGCAGGATGCATTCGTCATTGCTGTCCAGGGCCTGCTCCCGCAGCCAGGACAGGGCCGCTGCATTGCCGTTGATGTCGAAAACGGCATTGATCTCAGCCTGGTCACAGCCATGACGGATCAGTCCCTTGTCGGCTTTGGCGCCCAAGGCCAGTCCCAGTGCATCCACCAGAATGGATTTGCCAGCGCCGGTCTCGCCGGTCAGGGCGGTCATTCCCGGTAACAGATCCAGGGAGAGTTCGCGCACGGTGACCAGGTTGTGGATCTGGATGTGCTGCAGCATTCAGGGGCTCCTCAGGGTCTTCCGCCCCAGCCCAGCTTGGCGCGTAGCAGGGTGAAATGATCGTGATCCAGGGGATGGAACAGGCGCACAGGGTGGGGGTATTTGCGCACTTCCAGATGCTCTCCTTCTTCCAGGGTGAGGCTGGACTGGCCGTCACAAGTCACCCTCAGGTGGTTGGGGTCAGTGCGCCCGCTGGCTTCGATACAGATAGCGCTGTCCCCATGCACCACGATGGGGCGATTGCTCAGATGGTGGGGGCAGATGGGTACCAGGGCTATGGCGTCCAGGCTGGGTTCCAGCAGGGGGCCGCCGCCGGACAGGGCATAGGCGGTGGAGCCGGTGGGGGTGGAGATGATGATGCCATCGGAGCGCTGGGAATCCACGTACCGGCCGTTGATGCGGGTCTCGAATTCGATCATGCGCGCCGTGTTCCATTTGTGCAGCACCACATCGTTGAGGGCCAGCTGGCGCTTGTCCTCACTGATGCGTGCTTCCAGGAGAAAGCGCCTGTCTTCTATATATTGTCCCTGTAGGATGGAAGCCAGAGCTTCGAGCATGCGCTCCGGGGAAATGTCCACCAGAAAACCCAGACGTCCCTGGTTGATCCCCACCAGGGGGGTGTCCTCCTGCGCCATTTCCCGGGCGGCATTGAGAAAGCTGCCATCCCCGCCCACCACCAGGGTCAGATCGCACACCCGGGCCAGTTCCGCCTTGGAGGGCAGGTATTCTTTTTCTCCCAGACTCAGGGCGGCGCTCCTTGCAAGATGCACATTCAGCCCCATGTTCAGAAGGAAGCCGCGTAACGTTTCAAGAACAGGCGCAATGCGGCTGTCACCCGGCTTGGCAATGAGGCCGATGTTGCTGAATTTGCTGTCTGTTGTCGGGTTCATGGCAACGGCGTTTTCTCGAAAGTTGCGCAACAAGATAACATTCATCAGAAAAAATGAAAGGGGCAGGCCCATTGGCGATATAATTCCCCGCCAGATCCCTTGGCCGGATGGGCATACAAATCTTACCGGATAGACAGGACATGCAAGGCAAGCAGGCGCTTAACGAACGTGCGGAGCATTTTCTCAAAGTATTGATCGAACGGTATATCCGTGACGGGCAGCCGGTGGGTTCGCGCACCCTGGCCAAGGACGCGGGTATGGAACTGAGTCCGGCCACCATCCGCAATGTCATGGCGGACCTGGAAGAGCAGGGCTTTGTGACTTCTCCCCACACTTCTGCGGGGCGGGTGCCTACGGTGCATGGCTATCGCCTGTTTGTCGATTCCCTGATCTCTCTCCAGCCCATGGAAGAACAGCTGGTGGAGAAATTGCACAAGGAACTGGCTGGAGAGGAAGCGCCCCAGAATCTGGTGGAGCATGCCTCGCGTCTGCTTTCCGGTCTGACGCATATGGCCGGGGTCGTGATGATGCCCCGGCATGATCAGATCATCATTCGGGAACTGCAGTTCGTGCATCTTTCCGATACCCGGGTGCTGGCCATTTTGGTGACCAGTCAGGGCGAGGTGCTCAACCGTATCGTGGAGACCTCGCGCCTGTTTACCCGCGGTGAACTGGAGCAGGCCAGCAACTTCATCAATACCCATTACCGGGGCATGGAGCTGGAATCCATCAAGAACCTGATTCTGCAGGAGATGCAGGCCCACAAGCAGGATATGGACAAGCTCATGCGCGAGGCGCTGAGCATTGCCGGCCGCGCCCTGGAGGAAGAGGGCGATGAACAGGACTATGTGGTGTCCGGCCAGACCAATCTCATGGATTTCGATGAACTGGCGCAGCTGGACCGTATAAAGTCCCTGTTCGAGGCCTTTTCCGAGAAACAGGAGATACTGCATCTGCTGGACCGTTGTGGCCAGGCAGAAGGCGTGCAGATTTTCATTGGAGAAGAGTCGGGTTACGGTCCTTTGGACAGGTGCAGTGTGGTTACAGCGCCGTACGAGGTGGAGGACCGGGTGGTTGGTGTTCTTGGGGTCATCGGCCCTACGCGCATGGCCTATGACCGGGTCATCCCTATCGTGGATATCACGGCGAAAATGTTGGGAGCTGCCTTGAAATCCGCCTGAAGCGCCCTTATTTCATTCCCAGTTTTGGAATCATCATTTTTCCGGCCGGAAATCACCGGTACGGGATGGATGGATTGTTTTATTCTCGCAGAGGTGAACAGTGGACAAAGAGCAGGAACAGACGCACGAGGAAATCGCCGACAATAACAATCAGGAAGCATCTGCTCAGGGAAACGAGCAGGAACTTTCTCCCGAAGAGCTGGGCAATCTCCTGGAGGATGCCCGCAACAAGGCTGATGAGCATTGGGAGCAGGTAGTGCGCGCCCGCGCTGAAATGGACAATCTCAAGAAACGCCATCAGCGGGAACTGGAGAATGCGCACAAATACGGCTTGGAGAAGTTTGTAGGCGAGCTTCTGGGCGTATGGGACAGCCTGGAAATGGGCTACAACGCTGCCCTGGAGAATCACGATGTGGAAAAACTCCTTGAGGGTACAGAACTTACGCTGAAAATGCTGGGTGACGCCATGAACAAGTTCGGCGTGGAGCAGATCGATCCCGAGGGCCAGCCTTTCGATCCGGAAAAACACCAGGCCATGGGCATGGTGCCCACGGATGAGGTGCCGCCCAATACGGTGGTGCAGGTGGTGCAAAAAGGGTATTCCCTGAACGGACGCCTGGTGCGGCCGGCCATGGTTATGGTTTCCCAGGCGGTTTCCTGAACCTGAACCCAAGGATTCAGGTTGAATTTTTCCAAACCGTCCCCATCTGGGTAGCAGTAACGAATTTTGAACGCTAACTAACGAATTTATAACGGAGAACGACAAATGGGCAGAATTATTGGCATCGACTTGGGTACAACCAACTCCTGTGTTGCCGTCATGGAAGGCGATCAGCCGAAGGTCATCGAGAATTCCGAGGGCGATCGCACCACGCCTTCCATCGTGGCTTACACCCAGGAGGGCGAGGTTCTGGTCGGTCAATCCGCCAAACGCCAGGCGGTGACCAATCCCCACAACACCCTGTTTGCCATCAAGCGTCTCATCGGCCGCAAGTTTGATGACGAGGTGGTGCAGCGCGATATCGAGATGGTCCCCTACAAGATCGTCAAGGCGGACAACGGTGACGCCTGGGTGGAAGTCAACGGCAAGAAGATGGCGCCGCCTGAAATTTCCGCCAAGGT